>Ga0272441_10000244_pt1 | contig 125219 bp, 132 predicted proteins | sample SSMProp6N_FD_193582 | JGI IMG/M metagenome (GOLD analysis project Ga0272441, IMG submission 193582) | Marine sediment archaeal communities from Little Sippewissett salt marsh, Falmouth, MA, United States - SSM-Prop-6N | ecosystem: Environmental > Aquatic > Marine > Wetlands > Sediment ...
AGGGCCGTTGCAGGATCTCTCCAGGTCGGTCATCCGCATCTCCGAGACGTCCTATGTCTTCGCCGGCGAATTCAACGGGACGCTGGAAGCGCAGCCGCCCTACCCGGACGCCTGGGTGGTCAGGCTGGACGAGGTGATCGAACCGGCACCCACGCCTGCTCCCGGACCAACGCCCCCAAAACCCGTGCCCAAACCAATTCCCAGGGGCAAGATCGGCGACCGTGTATGGGAGGACCGCAACAGCAACGGCATCCAGGATGACGGCGAGCCCGGCATCAAGGGTGTCAAAGTCATCCTCTCCGATGCCGATGATGTCCAGATCAGGTCGAGGACGACGGATTCTGAGGGGCACTACTGCTTCTGCAGCCTGAAACCGGGCACCTATTCGCTCCGGTTCATCCGGCCGGAAGGCTATGTATTCACCCTCGAGGAGCAGGGCGATGACCCGGCGCTCGACAGCGACGCGAACATCGATACCGGACGGGCAGGGCCCATCGATCTCGCCGAGAACGAGAAGGACCGCACGTGGGATGCAGGCCTAGTGAACGTCTCGACCATCCGGATCGACGTGGAGAAGGCGACGAACGGCGAGGATGCCGACGAGGCGCCCGGACCGTCGATTCCCGTCAATGCCACGGTGAACTGGACCTACAATGTCACCAACACCGGGTCCGTCCCGCTCTTCGAGGTCACCCTGAACGATGACATACTCGGTGCCGTTAGCGGGCCGTCGATGGGTGATGACGCCGACGGCGTTCTCGAATCGGGAGAGACATGGGTCTACGAGGCCAACGGCACCGCCGAAGCGGGAAGTTACGAAAACCTCGCCACGGTGAGCGGCACCTTCTCCACGGCGACCACGGAGGATTCGGACCCGAGCCACTACAACGGCACCGGGGCATTCGAGGCGATGATTGAGCTTGAAACGTACATCTATGACCCTGCGTCCCACACCTATGTCGAAGCCGACGACCCGCCGGGAGTCGTATTCGAGAGTGAGGATCCAGGAATCAGCATAGCCTATACCGTGACCAACACCGGCAACGTTGACCTCATCAATGTGGAAATCGATGATATCGTCGATTATTGTGCTGGGTCTCCCAACCCGGAGGTGTGTGGTGCCCCCTCTGGAGACATCGGAAATGATGGCATCCTGAGTCCGGGAGAAACATGGGACTACACGTTTCCTGAGGAACTTGTTGATGCTGTTGTGTGTCAACAGGAAGATAGATTGAAATCATGGACGGCCACTGTAACCGCACAGGACCTGGCAGGCAATGAGGTGACCGACACCGATGTGGCATACTATACCATGCCCCCATGTGGAGCCATCGATCTGGAGAAGTACGTCAACGGTGAGGATGCGGACACACCGCCGGGGGTCATCTTCGAAAATGCGAATGACACGGTCAACATCACCTACACCGTGACCAGCACGGGCGTCAATCCGCTCGGGAATGTGGTACTCACCGATCCCATGGTTACCATCGAGGGGCCCCTCGATGACAATGGTGATGGCGTATTGGGGGAGCGTGAAACATGGAGTTACCGCGTGCAGCCGGGGGATGAACCAACAGCGGGGACCGGCGAGCATATGAATACCGCCACGGTGACTGCACAGGGAAGTTGGTATTATGGCAGCTTCAATGTGAACGACACCGACGTGGCATACTGGACCGGGCCTGAGGCGGGTGGAGCGGGTGCCATCGAACTGGATAATTACCTCAACGGCGAGGATGCGGACACACCGCCGGGGGTCATCTTCGACAGCGCTGACGCAGAGATGGATCTCACCTATACCGTGACCAACACCGGCGAGGTTGATCTCATCAATGTGGAAATCGAAGATCTCGTCGATATTTGTGCTCCTTACGTTGGCACCCCGGATGATTGCGGTCCCATTGGAGACATTGGAAATGATGGCATCCTGAGTCCGGGAGAAACCTGGAACTACGACATGCCTATGCAAGAGGAACCCGATCCTGGTTGTGGACCCGGACCGAGAGGAATTACGGACAGGGTAACCGCACTGGACCCGGAAGGCAATGAGGTGACCGACACCGACGTGGTATACTATACTCCCGTGCCGTGTGCAGCCATCGATCTGGAGAAGTACGTCAACGGTGAGGATGCGGATGGCCTGCCGGAGCTGATCATAGATCCTGATGAGGAAATCATCATCACCTACACCGTGACCAACAAGGGCGCCCTTGCACTCACTAATGTGGTACTGGAGGACGAATATCACCCGGTCACCGGCCCCATCGACGACGATGGCGACGGTATCCTGAGTCCGGGAGAAACGTGGAATTACCGTGTGCAGCCGGGGAATGAACCAGTAGCGGAGCCCGGCTTGAATTATGACATCGCCACAGTGACCGCTCAGGATGTTGAGGGCACCGAGGTGACCGACACCGACGGGGTAATCTGGTTCGTACCGGAGCCGGGCGGAGCTGCCATCGAACTGAATAATTACATCAATGGCAAGGATGCGGACACACCGCCGGGATTCGTATGCGAGTTTGAGGGTCAGGGACTCGACTTTACCTATACCGTCACCAACACCGGCGACGTTGACCTCACCAATGTGGAAATCGTAACTATCAGAGGTGCTTGCCCTCCGGACGAATGTGGCCCCTTTGGAGACATTGGAAATGATGGCATCCTGAGTCCGGGAGAAACATGGAATTACGATCTGCCTATGGGTGAGGAACCCGATTCTGATTGTGGCCCAGAACCGAGAGGAACTACAGACAGGGTAACTGCACAGGACCCGGAAGGCAATGAGGTGACCTTTACCGACGTGGCATACTATACCCCTGTGCCGTGTGCAGCCATGCCTGCGATCGGCCTTGAAGTGCAGGTGGAAAACGAGACCAATCCCGCATCGCCGGGACCGGACGTGCCGGTCGGCACCCCGGTCTCGCTGTTCTTCTATGTCACCAACACCGGGGAGGTCGGCCTCACCAATGTAGCGCTCAGTGCTGACGGCTTTACCGCTTCGGGCACCGGCGAGGGTGACGATGGAAACGATATCCTCGATCCGGGCGAAACGTGGGGATACGAGACCTCGGTGGAAGCAGTCGAGGGAATCCAGCAGATCGATGCCTCGGCAACCGCAGAGGATTCGGAAGGCAATGAGGTGACCGACAGCATCACCGTCTACTACACCGGTATTGTCGAAGAAGAGACGCCAACAGAGGAGATGACACCCGAAGAAGAGGAAACACCAGCGGAAGAGATGACGCCGGAAGAAGAGGAGACGCCTGCAGAAAATATGACACCACAGGAGGAGGAAACACCAGCGGAAGAGATGACACCGGAAGAGGAGGAGACGCCTGCAGAAAATATGACACCATAGGAGGAACCACCCGGAGGTGGTAACGGGGAGCTCGATGGGCTTGTCAATGGAGAGCTCGTTCAAGTTCAAAACGGAGATAAAAACGAACGTAAAAACGCTCCGACAACGGACAGCAGGTTTTTCTCTCGGAAATGAGAGAATTTATCTCTTCTGTCCGACAAATTCCACCGATTTTTTCGCGAGCATGGAGCAATACGGTTGTTGCGTGAGTTTTCCCTCATCCATTTCGTTTGACTGATGAACAGTGCAGGTGTTCACGTACCCATATTTTTCCAGATGGTTTCGCAGCTCCCTTCCTGATCAAGGTCACATTACTCCGTCCCCAATTATCCCGGCATTGGGGAAGAACAGGGTAACGAATTAGTCCTCCTCCACGATAGCTGCCACGCCAAATAATATACTGGAGTAAAAATATTTATCCCTGAAGGGTAATACCGTCCCTCAGTCCCATTCGCCAGGGCCATTGAGATAGCAGTACGTAGACGATCAGACACATCCCATCGCAGCCCGGATATCGCCATAATAAGATGCTATTGAGCTAGTTGTACGCATAAGTGCATGGATATCGCCGTAGAGCGCCAATTTGTTGTGCGAAAAGGGATATTACAGAATATAGGAGGAATTTTGAAGAATGCAGCGAACATTACGGGTGTTATGCCTCATCACCCTTGCCCTGTTGTGTCTCGGAGCCGGGGCCGCAATGGCATTCGATCTCTCGATCGTCTGGAACAACACCTACGGGGGTGAGGAGACAAACGAATCGGCGTACTCGATCATTCAGGCGGAGAATGCAAGCCTGATCTTCTCGGGGGATACGGATGCACAGGGTGCCGGGTTGACCGACGCATGGCTCGCGCTTCTCGATGAAGATGACGGAGCACTGCTTTCGGATGCAGCTTACGGCGGTGAGGGAGATGATACGGCATTTGACGTTATCCAGGCCGGTGATGGCGGAGTTGTCTTTGCAGGTAGCATAACACTTCCGCTCGAGGAAAATCAGTATCATTCCGATGCATGGATGGTAAAAATCGACGCTTCAGGCGAGGAAGAGCTGAACCGCACTTATGGCGGCCCTGAGGTGAATGCGACCGCATACTCGATCATCCAGACCACCGATGGTGGATACCTCTTCGTAGGCAGCATCGAGAACTACGCATCCGAAAACACCGATGCGTGGATGGTGAAGATCAATGCCACCGGAGAGGAGGAGTGGAACAGCCGCTTCGGCGGGGATGAGAACGACACGGCCTTTTCGGTGATCGAAGATGAGGAAGGGAATTTCCTGTTTGCCGGCTACACGGAGTCATACGGTGCCGGGAAAGCCGATGGCTGGGTCGTGAAGAAGGACAACTCGGGCTCCGAGCTCTGGAATGCGACCTTCGGCGGCGCAGAAAATGACACAGTATGGGAGGTATTCCAGGAAAATGGACAGAATTTTGCCTTTGTGGGAACGACCACCTTTATCACCGGCGAGGATAGGATCGACACTGATGCGTGGTACCTGCGGTTCGATACCACAGGAGCCCAACTGCTGGAGAAAACCTTCGGTGGAGCTAACGTCAACGCCACGGCACGTTCCGCCGTGGATACTCCCGACGGGGGTCGCCTGATCGCGGGGAGCATCGAGGACTACGGATCGGACAACAGCGACGCGTGGCTGATCAAACTGAACTCGAACGCCGAGACTGAGTGGAACGGTATCCTGGGAGGTGTGTCTGATGACGTTGCCCGATCGATCATCCGCATCTCCGAGACGTCCTACGTGTTCGCCGGCGTGGTCAATGCAGCACCAAAGGAGCAGCCGAATTTCTGGGATGCCTGGGTAGTCAGGCTGGACGTGGACAACATCAGCGAAGGCGACAACCTCAGCGAGGGTGATAATCTCAGCGAAGGGGACAACATCAGCGAAGGCGACAACCTCAGCAGGGTGGACAATAATAACCGTCGCGCTCTCCTTGGGTGAAGAGGATCCGGGATCAAGAGCTGCAGGGTCATCGCCTATGACAGCGGGAGGCCTAGAAGATCAGGGTGGCGGATTCTGAGGAGGACACTAATGCTTCTGTATCCTGAAGCCAGATCCCCATTCGCTTCGATTTGTCCGATCGGAAGGATGCGTGCTCACCCTCGATAAACATGGTGGCGACCCGGCCTTCGACAGCGACGCGGGCATCACCACCGGGAATGCCGGGCCGATCGATCTCGCCGAGGACGAGAAGGATGGCACAGGGGACGCAGGCCAGGTGAACGTCTCGACCATCAGGATCGATGATGAAAACCGCATGCGGTAACCATCATCTCTCATTTCTTTATCCTTCGATCCGCTCGATGGAGGCGCATTTCAAATCACCCGTGCTTTTCAACGTGCTTCCGGAGCTCCGTTCCCGGCAGGTAGCGGTCGGCGATATCGAGCGCCACGGCCCGGAGTTGTGCGTGCTCCGCAAGGCAGCTCTCGGGGATGTTGCCGTTCCTGAGGATTGCCGAGGTGTTTTCAGTGAGCTGGATGAGCTCGGTGGCGATGAGCGAGTTCAGCCAGAGGAGATCTTTGAGCATCTGCCGCAGGTCTTCATCAGCATTCATACCAGAATTGAGGGAGAGAAGCGCCCATTGCTCTTTCGGTTTTGATGATTGAGCGGCGTTGCCCTACCCCTGCTGCCACGATGTCGCAAGGGCTAACTATCCGCACCTCGTATGCGTTGATCGCATGACGATCCGGTATCTTGAGGAACTCCGCATGCGGGGGCGGGATGCGAACCCCTTCTTTCGCCTCATGGGCATCGAAGTGGGGACCTATGGCAAAGAGAGCGCCGAACTCTCCATGCGGGTACGCCCCGATATGCTCAACGGGGACGGCTGGTTGCAGGGCGGGGTCTTCACCGCCATCTGCGATGAGGCCATGGCGCTTGCGCTCTGCACCGTCCTTGAGGAGGGGGAATCCATCGCCACCATCTCGGAGTCCACCTCGTTTCTCCGGGGCATACGGGAGGGGACAATCGTCGCCCGGGGAACGGTGATCAGGAAGGGGCGGCGTGTCGCCTTCACCGAGGGCGAGGTGCGAGCGCAGGGTGAGGACGCTCCCCTCCTCACCCAGACAACCGCATCCTTCGCGGTCATCAGGAGCACCTGAAGATGGTGCACCCGGCCCCCTTTCTCAGGGTGCGGCATCCTCTACCCTGCAGGCGTTGCGAAGACCCAAGGATAATGCCAGAGTGGTACATATAATATGGATAGCAGAACAATCTGATCAGCAGCAGGAGAGGGCAATTTGAAGTTTATTGTTGTCACCGGAGGCGTAATGAGCGGTCTTGGGAAGGGGATCACCACCGCTTCCATCGGCCGGCTCCTGAAAAACCGCGGGTACCGTGTCACCGCCGTGAAAATCGATCCCTATCTCAATATCGATGCCGGCACGATGAACCCGGCACAGCACGGGGAGGTGTTCGTGCTCCGCGATGGAGGCGAGGTTGATCTCGACCTCGGAAACTACGAACGATTTCTGGATATCAACCTGAGCTCGGACCACAATATCACCACAGGGAAAGTCTATCAAACGGTGATCGAAAAAGAGCGGCGCGGGGATTTCCTCGGCGGGACCGTCCAGATCATTCCCCATATCACCGACCAGATCAAGGCATGTATCCGGCACGCTGCCGCAGAGGAACTCGAAGAAAACACGCATGCCGACGTCTGCCTTGTCGAAGTGGGAGGCACGGTCGGCGACATTGAAAGCATGCCTTTTCTGGAGGCGGTGCGGCAGATGCACGGGGAACTGGAAGATCATGACATGGTGCTCGTGCACGTAACCCTTGTGCCGGTCGACAACATGGGAGATCACAAGACGAAACCCACCCAGCACTCGGTCAAAGCGCTCCGCGAACTGGGGCTGCATCCCGATATCATCGTGGGGAGGAGTGAGTGCGTCATTTTGGGCGGAACGAAGAAGAAGATATCCGCGTTCTGCGACGTGCCCCCGAGAGCGGTGATCAGCATGGCGACCGTCCCCGATATCTACCACGTTCCAATGGAGATGGAAAAAGAGGGGCTCGCCGATGTGGTCTCAGAGTACCTCGACCTCGAAAAACGCACCCCCGACACCGAATGGTACCACCTGGTCAGCAGGGAGTACACGAGCAGGGTCACGGTCGCTATCGTGACCAAGTACGGTATTGAGGATGTCTACATCAGCATCAAGGAAGCCCTGAAACACGCCGGGCGTGCACTCTCCACCGAAGTCGATATCAGGTGGCTGGATGCCGAGACCTTCGATCCCGCGGAACTGGCGGACGTCGATGGCATCCTTGTCCCGGGAGGGTTCGGCAAGCGGGGCATTGAGGGAAAACTGCAGGCAATTCAATTCGCCCGCGAGCACAAAAAACCGTACCTGGGCCTCTGCCTCGGGTTCCAGCTTGCGGTCATCGAGTACGCGAAAAATGTCCTCCGATGGGCAGACGCCACAAGCGAAGAGATGGGGCCGGGCCTTCATGTCATTGCCATCCTTCCCGAACAGGAAGAGGTGGAGGATCTGGGGGGCACGATGCGGCTGGGCGAATGCACTATTGATCTCAAGGAGAATACCCTGATCGAAAGGCTCTATGGCCACACCGGAATCACCGAGCGGCACCGGCATCGCTACGAGGTCAACCCCGCGATGATCGCCGACCTCGAGGAGGCAGGACTGGTCTTTTCAGGAAGGTGCGGGAACAGGATGGAGGTGTGCGAGCTGTCCGAACACCCGTTCTTCCTAGCCACCCAGTTCCATCCGGAGTTCACCTCGCGGCCCACCAGGGCCTCGCCGCCCTACATGGGTTTCGTGACGGCATGCAGAGAGGAGAGAAACAGAGAGAGTTAGATCTCGGTGATACACAATGGTGAATGTTGAACGGTTTATTGAAACAGCGATTGCGAGTATACAGGAAAAAGCAGGTGACGATGCCGTGGTCATGGCCCTCTCCGGCGGCGTCGACAGCTCGGTCTGTGCAGAACTCGCCCACCGGGCCATCGGCAACCGCCTCAAGCCCATCTACGTGGATACGGGGCTCATGCGAAAAGGGGAGAGCGAGCGGATCTGCGAGCTCTTCTGCCACTACAATCTCACGATGGTCGATGCCGCAGATGAGTTCTTTGAGGCGCTCCAGGGGAACACCGACCCCGAGGAGAAGCGCAAGGTAATCGGCGAGAAGTTCATCAGGATATTCGAGCGTGAGGCGAAAAAGACCGGCGCAAAACACCTGCTCCAGGGGACGATCTACCCAGACCGTATCGAGAGCGAAGGGGGCATTAAAAGCCACCACAACGTAGGGGGCATGCCGCTCCACATGGAGTTCGAGACTATCATCGAGCCCCTCGAGGATCTCTACAAGGATGAGGTGAGGCAGGTTGCTGCCGGGCTGGACCTGCCCACCGAGATCCAGCACAGAATGCCCTTTCCGGGGCCGGGCCTCGCCGTACGCTGCCTTGGGGAGGTGACCCCGGAAAAGATTGCCATCGTCCGGGAAGCAAACACCATCGCCGAGGAGGAACTGGTCGAGGCGTTCGGCCCCTGGCAGTGCTTCGCCGCCCTGCTGGGCTTGGGGACGGGGGTGAAGGGCGATGTGCGCCTCCACGGCTGGATCATCGCGGTGAGGGCGGTGCATTCCCGGGATGCCATGACTGCAGACCCTATCGAACTTCCCTGGGAGACCCTCCATGCAATCGCATCGCGGATCACCGCGGAGATTCCCGGGGTGGCCCGGGTGGTGTACGACATCACCCCCAAGCCCCCGGCAACGATCGAATACGAATAGGTTTTCAGGATAGGAACGTATGGTGGAAGATGGAGATTACCGGGAACTTGATGCCCGGTACTATATGCCGGCCTTTTCCCGGACGATGCAGATCGTGAAAGGCGCCGGGACGAAGGTGTGGGACGCGGAGGGAAACGAATATATTGACTGTGTGGCGGGAATTGCCGTCTGCAGCACGGGGCATTGCCACCCGGCAGTGGTGAAAGCCATCTGCGAGCAGGCGCAGGAGCTCATCCACTGCTCGAACCTCTACTATGTCCCCCACCAGGCGGAACTCGCCCGAAAACTGGTAGAGATCACCGGACTTTCCAGGGCATTCCTCGTCAATTCAGGTGCAGAAGCAAACGAAGCGGCGATCAAGCTGGCGCGGATAGCCACAGGACGAAAGAACTTTGTTGCCTTCAGGGACTGCTTCCACGGGCGCACCATGGGATCACTGGCCGTCACTCATAAACCGGCCATCAGGGAGCCGTTCGAGCCGCTCGAACCGAAGTGCACCTTCGTCGACTACGGAGATGCCGATGCGCTCCGAAATGCGGTCGATGAGAACACCGCGGGGATATTCGTGGAGGCGGTCCAGGGTGAGGCGGGAGTGATTCTGCCCCCCGAGGGATTCCTCCGGGAAGTCCGGGAGATCTGCGATGAGTGTGGGGCGCTCATGATAGCCGACGAAGTCCAGACGGGAATGGGCAGAACCGGCACATGGCTCGCCATGCACCAGTACGGGGTGATGCCCGATATCGTCAGTCTTGCCAAGGGGATGGCGAGCGGATTTCCCATCGGCGCCATCGTCGCCCGTGAAGGGCTTGCATTCACCGCAGGCCAGCACGGGAGCACGTTTGCAGGCGGTCCCCTCGCCTCGGCGGCCGCCCTCGCCACCATAGGGGTGATTGAAGAGGTGCTCCCCGATGTCGCGGAAAAAGGGAAACGATTTGCAGAAGGCCTTGCAGCATACAACCCCCGTATCATCGGCCTGATGGTCGGCATCACGATAGGCGATCGCTGCCCGGAGGTCCAGAAAGCCTGTGCCGACCAGGGGGTGCTGGTCAACTGCGCAGCGCACGGCAACCTGAGGCTTGTCCCGCCGCTCACCATCACCGAGGAGGAAATCGACCGGGCAATCGAGGTTCTCCATGCAACACTTGGTTAGGGGCTGCTTTCGGGGCGAAGGATACCGGTTTGCCACCGGTGCCTTCGACATCGCCCGCGCCAGCGGGTGGGAACGCGTGGCCCGCCTGGGCAGCAATGAAAATCCCTACCCTCCCTCGCCCCTCGCCTTCGCCAGGGCGACCGAAGCGCTCGCATCGGCAAACCGCTATCCGGACGAGCGCATGGGGTCGCTGGTGGAAGCACTGGAGGGAGCATTCGGCGACTACGCTTTCGTCACCGGTGCAGGGATGGACGGCATCATCGAAACGGTGATCCGGGCACTCATCGATCACGGGGATAGGGTTGCGATCAGCACACCCACCTTCTCATTTTACGGCATCGCCACCCGCGCCCAGGGGGGAATCCTGCACCCTATACCGAGAAACACCGACTTCACCATCGACGGCAGCCGGATCGTCGAGGAAAGCCGCGACGCAAAGATCACCTTTCTCTGCACGCCGAACAATCCCACCGGGAACGCCACGCCTCCCGGGGTGATCGAGGAAATTTGCGAAGAGATCGAAGGGATGCTCTTTCTGGACAATGCCTACGTGGAATTTTCGGGGATTGACTACATGCCGCTTGTGCGCAGGTTCGACAACCTCATCATCGGCCGGACATTCTCCAAGGCCTACGCACTCGCCGGGCTCAGGGTCGGCTTTGCGTGCGTGCCTGCGTGGTTTGAGTCCGTCTTTCGGCGGGCGCAAACACCCTTTGCATTGAATGCCGTCTCTGCGGCGGCAGCGATGGGCGCTCTTGCCGACACCGATCACGTCCGTCGCATCGTGGACCACGTGACGGCATGGCGCAGCCGGTTCGCCGAAGAGATCCCTTTCCCCGTCCTGCCGAGCGACGCCAACTTCGTGCTCATCGACGTCGCTCCCATGAAGGGAGACGAAGCCGTGGAGGCACTGGCCCGGCGAGGGGTGGTGGTGCGATCGGCGGCAGGGTTCCCCCAGCTCGGCGACCATTATATAAGAGTAAGTATAGGTGATGTTTGGGAAAATGAGCGATTTTTACAGGAGATAGGCAGCCTATGATGTGGGGGATTACGGGGACGCCCGGCACGGGAAAATCATCGGTTGCGGATGAACTGGCGGCTCGTGGCTACCTCACCCTCCACCTCTCCGAAACGACCGGGGCCTATGTCATCGAAGAGGACCCCGCGCGACAGACAACCATCATCGATGAAGAACAGTGGGTTGCGGGATTTTCCCCGTTCGAGGGGTTCGTGGAAGGGCACCTTGCACACCTCCTGCCCTGTGACCGGGTGGTGGTGCTCCGGTGCAGGCCCGATGTGCTTGCCCGGAGGCTCGGCAAACGCCATTACCCCGAAGCAAAAATCCGTGAGAATCTCGAAGCCGAGGCGCTGGACGTCATTCTCATCGAGACGATCGAGGAGCACCCCCCGGACCATGTTCTCGAACTGGATAGCACGTACCGCTCGGTCTCGGAGATCGCGGACCGGATCGAGGATTTTATTCACGAAAAAATTCCACCCTCTCATGGAACCATTGATTGGTCAGAATTTCTGGAACATCTGGTATGACACTCGACCGGCTTCGCCCCCACACGAAACAGCTCTTCCAGCCCCTTGTCAGGGTTTGCCTTCGTGCGGGGCTGACCCCCAACGCCAGTTCCGTCATCTCCCTGGTGGGAGCCCTTGGTGCAGGGGTTGCCTTCTATCTTGGCGAGACCCTGCTCGGGGTGCTGCTGGTCGCGGCAAATGCGGTATTTGACGCAATTGACGGAGCGATCGCCAGGGAACTGGGTATTGCCAGTAAAAAGGGAGATTTTCTTGACCATGTGCTCGACCGCTATGCAGACATCTTCATCATCACCGGCATCTTTGCCGGGGGCGCTGCCTCATGGGAGGTGGGCGTCTTTGCGCTCATCGGCGTCCTGATGTCCTCCTACCTGGGAACACAGGCGCAGGCGGTGGGCGTGGGACGGTTTTACGGGGGGATCATGGGCCGGGCGGACAGGCTGCTGCTGATCCTTATCGGCGGCATGCTGGATGTTCTCATCCCGGGCGGGGTGCTGGGGATGCCGTACCTCGGGTGGCTCCTGGTGATTTTCGGGGTGCTGGGGAATTATACCGCCATCCAGCGGTTCATCTACGTCTGGAAGCATATCGACGAGATCGAATCCGGGCAGGAACGCCCCTGAGCAGCCCCCGGGAATAAACGCCGATCGTATCCATTCTGATGACGGGTTGTCACAATAAGGATAAACGAAAAATATAAGAAATTCTCGACTATTCTGCGCAAAACGGGGCGGTGAAAGGAAGGTATAAGTGGGTGAAGCATTGAAAGTTGTGTGATCCCAATGCCGTCCTCGATGCACCTTCCGTCATGCCATCTTCCGAGGTTCGACGAGAGCGATATCGTGAAAATCTGGGTGATCGCGGCATTTTTCGTGGTCTCCCTCCTCATTTCCATCTACTCGTTCGAACCGTCGAACCACGAGGCATTTCCCTCGCTGGCGTCATTCAGCCCGCACCTCTACTACATTCCTATCGTGCTGATGACCATCTGGTACCCCCGTCGAACGCTGCTCTTCTCGGTCCTTATCATGTCCGTCTACCTCCTCTTCATGACCTATTTTACGATGAGCGGCGTGGCCGTCGATTTTGTTTCGTCCGCATTTACCGCTGCCATGTACCTCTGGGTGGTCGCCGCCACTTCTATGGCACTGGGGGACAAGCGCATTGCGACACCCCCTGCCGCCGTGGGTGTCTGCGATGTCCGTCCTCAGGGCGATGCTGCAGTTGCGTACGGAACCAGGATCAGAGAACAGCAGATCATCAAGAAATCACGGGACTACATCTGCGGGATCATCAATGCATTCCATTCGCCGGACAGCAAGGAACGGGAGCGGGCAATGCAGGTATTGAATGCAATCGGGGAACCGGCGGTCCAACCGCTCATTGATACGCTGAACGACGAGAGTTCGATCACGAGGGATGCGGCAGCGAGGACACTCGGCACTATCGGGGATATCAGGGGAATAGAGCCCCTCATTGGGGCATTGAAAGATGAAAACAGACGGGTCCGAGAGGCGGCGTCCCAGGCGCTGGCCAGCATCGGCACACCGGCAACGCCGCGGCTGCGTGCCAATCTCGACGACGAGGACTGGCACGTACGGCTGGGGGCGGTGATCGCACTGCGGATCATCGGAGGAGAGGAACTGGCGCCCGAATTTGTCCGCCTCCTGCATGACGAAAATCCCTATGTGCGTGGGGAGGGTGCAAAATCATTGGGAAGGCTGGGGAGCGATGCGGTGACCGGTCATCTTCTCGAGGCGCTCGGTGACGAAGCCAAATATGTCCGCATCCGCGCAGCAGGATCGCTGGGGCGCATACGCGATCCCGCGGCGATTCCCGCGCTTGAACGGGTGCTCAGGGAAGACCAGGAAGACGATGTGCGGTATCGCGCCGCAGAGGCGCTCCTGCTGATCGGCACCGCCGGGGCAAAGGATGCGGTGCTGCGGGCGGCGTCGTCGGCAGATCACCGTACAAGGCGTGCGGCACAGGATTCATTGCAGCAGGAGCGCGTTCGCTCATTGACCGGCGGGTGCACCTGAGCGGGTGCACTCGCCTATCACGCATATCGCCGCGTCCACCACCTCGTCGAGCGGACGCGTCCCGTCGATCACTACATCGCTGTTGCGGAGGATACACGGGCGGTAGCGTCGATAAGAAGGTATCACGATCTTTTCGATATACCCGGGGCCAGGATCCCGATCACGCATACATCGCCTTCGCAGCTGCTCCTCCTCCGGGATAGCGAGAAACACACTGCAATCAAGGAGATCGTTGATCTCATCCAGACAAAGAGAAGAAATCCCTCCACCAGCGGCGAAAAGTCCCGGATTCGGGGGCCTCGCGAGATCAGCACGGGTTTGCCCCGCTTCAGCTCCGCAAGGCACGTTGCCAGCCGGTCGAGCATCAGCGCTTCCGCGATCTCCCGGTTGGCAACGCCATGCGCGAAGCCCGCGGGAGTTTTCCGGAAAAAATGGTCCCGCGGGACAAGAGAGAAGGACACACGGTTTCTGAGGTGTTCAGTAACTGTCGACTTCCCGGCGCAGCTCGGTCCGGCGATCCCGACGAGCGTGACGCGGGTCTGTGCATGATGCACCTCCATTACCCCGGCCGAAGATGGTCAGAACCACTGGTCGAGCGTCTTCTGGCCACTCTTTGCCACGATCTTTGCCAGAGAGCCTGAGACCCGATCGGGGGAGAAATCATAACCCTCACACAAAAGCTCGAGAATGCCCTCCTCATCGGGAGGCGTCCAGGTGAGATCGTACCCGGTGGTCACCGGCGGGTGAAGGAAGAACTCCTTGACCGGGCCGTCGTCAAAGCCGGCCATCTTCTCTTCTAAGGTTGCGGCGAACGCATCCTGCTGCACCAGTTTCAGGGCGGTCCTCGCACCCACCCCCCTGATGCCCTCGTTGAAGTCGGTGCCGATCAGGATACCGATCTCGACGAGTTGTTCCCGCGAGATTTCGAGTCCCTCGAGGACCTCTTTGAGCACGATCCTCTCGGGCCTGATGGTCAGTGTCCTGTTCCGGAACTTCCGTTTTCCGCTCACGGTCAGGTTCCGTACCAGCACCGGAGCACCGAAGAGCAGCGAATCATAATCCTGTGACACCGGGTAGGAGACGTCACCGCGGGCTGCCATGAACGCGGCCTGCGCCTCCCCTTCACTCGGTGCGTCCACGGCGGGAATGCCCATAAGATCGAGCAGGGATTTCGCGCTCTCGATCACCGTCAGGTCCACGCGGGACGATGAACGGGCCTGCTTGTAGGCTTCCTCGATATCGCCTGCTTCAAGCGCTTCCTGCCATTTTTCCCCGGCCACACGCCTTGATTCCCTTCGTTGCTCGATGGTGGCGGTCTTAAACTCCGGCGGTGCACCGTCGAAGACATACACCGGGCGGATACCCTTCTCGATGAAATTGACTGTCCGGAAGAAAAGGCCGGAGAGGTGGGATGTCACCCGGCCTTCCCGGTCCATAAGCGGGGTGCCGTCGGGCTGGCGGATGATGCTCAGGAACTGGTAGAGGGCATTGTGGGCATCGACCGCTGCCACACCCGTCAGCGACTCCCACTCCACCGTCGATTTGAAATCGGCCAGGATATCACGTATCGCAACGCCCATGCGGATCACTCTATTACATCATTCAGAGAACAAAGGTTTTTTGACCGGCATTCGCACAGGATTACGACCGGTCGCATATGAGAGGTACGCACTAAAAATGCAACAGGGATGGTGAACCCTCAGCGGTACATCCGCCGGGAGAGTTCATTGACCACTTCGTCGATGTGCAAAACCGTTTTGTCGTATTTCTGGCTCATCCGGTTCGAAATTTCCTCCAGATTGACCCGCATCGTATGTTCGCGGGAAATGACACTCTCATCGAGATGCCGGATCTTTATGGCAAGGGAGATGAACAGGCCGCCGAATGCAAGCATCATCAGCGTTGCGGAAAATGCAATGATCAGATCCTGCCACAGCCGCATGACCAGCACGAGGGTTGATACCACGAGAACGAAGGTAAGGATAATATCAACCAGGTAATCCCGAATATCCATGCTTTTACATAATAACGAACCATTAATTAATCTACCTATAATTCATGGAGAACGATCATGGATATCAGAAATAGCGCACCATTCGTCGGAATGCCGTTGATGCTGCTCCTCGTTCAGGTGGGGGCGATCCTCCTCTCCCCGCGGATGCAGGAGGCGGGAGTGGCGGCATTCGAGGACCCCTCGTCCCCGGCAAATCCAATTATTTTCCTGGGGATTTTGCTCGTATTCACCCTTATTATGCTTTTTTTGATCAGGCGGGGGGTCAAACGCCTCATCGGAGCAATCATCGCCGTTTCAATATTCTTCAGCCTGATCTACATCTTTTCGGCGATCAGCTCCTACCTCTTCGGGTTCACGCTCATCGCGGCTGGGGCAACACTCGCCGGCGCGGTGCTCGCAACCGTACTCCTCTATCTGTACCCGGAATGGTACGTCATCGATGTCATCGGCGTGCTGATCGCTGCAGGAGTGGCCTCGATATTCGGCATCTCTCTTGAAATTATTCCGGTGATCATCCTGCTCGTTCTTCTCGCCATATACGATGCGATCTCGGTGTACAAGACCAAACACATGATCTCCCTCGCAGAAGGCATCATCGAACTCAAGACTCCCATCCTCGTCATTATCCCGAAAACACGGTCCTACTCCTATATCAGGGAGGGAATCTCCCTGGAAGGCGGGGAGCGGGGCGCATTCGTGATGGGGCTCGGTGACCTGATCATGCCCACCATTCTGGCGGTTTCGGCTCATGCATTCATCGAAGCCCCCCTTATTGCAGGATTTGCAAGCGCTCCGGCTCTCGGCGCGATGATCGGGACCTTCGGTGGGCTCGGCGTGCTCATGTACTTCGTGAACCGGGGCAATCCGCAGGCAGGGCTCCCTGCACTCAACGGAGGGGCGATAACAGGATTTTTGATCGCCTGTGCCCTCACCGGGGCGTGGAGCTGGATTCCCGGTGTCTGAGAAGGCATGCGACGACCTCCTCAACACCCTCACCTGTTACCGTGGACATATTCGCGTACCCCCCAAGAGACTGGAGGTCTGCCTTGTTCACCACAACCTCCACCGGCACCGAGGCCATTGTTTCCCGGATCTCCTCAAGGAGGCAGAGCTGATCCGTCAGGGTATATCCGCAGGCCTCGCTCGCATCGATGATGAAGAGCACCACATCGGCGACATTGGCGATGGCGGCAATTGCCTGCTGCTCGATGGGATTGCGCTCCTCCTCCGGGCGGTCAAGAATTCCCGGCGTATCCACGAACTGCATACGCTCCCTTCTTTCGATCTCCCGGTGGCCCACCACAATCTGCTTGGTGGTAAAGGGATACCCGGCCACCTCGGGTTCGGCGGAGGACGCGAGCCTGATAAAGGAGGATTTGCCGACGTTAGGATATCCAGCCACCACCACCGTAAACTCATCGCCGATATGGGGCAGTTTGCGCAGCACATTGCGGGCTTCGTTGAGGAAGCGCAAATCCCCATCAACCTGGTGGACGATCGAGGAGATCCTGGCGGTGGCCTGTTTGCGCATACTCGCAGAATCAGGGGCATGCCGCATCTCACGGGCGTACTCGTAGCCCACCTCGCGGGACTGCGATGCCGCCCAGGAGAGTGCGCCGAGCGATTTCTTCATGCGGTCGACATTGAAGAGGATCTGCACCGTTTCACGATAAAACGGGGGCAGAGAATCGAATGAAGGGAATTTAGTCACCAGATCATTGAGTTTGTCGTACACTGAACTGGCGATGGAACGCACGAACTCCTCATTTGCACGGTCCCGGTTCCTCTTCTCCCGCATGGCCTTCGCCGCTCTTCTCAGCGATCGGTCCATAATCTCGTCCGCAGTAGGAATGGTGGGTATTGTTTCAAATTCCACGTCTGTACAACCAAATATATTTATTTAAATCCTTATGATTAATCATTATGGATCTCTCGCTCATCCAGAAAGATATCCTGATCACCCTCATCAGCCTCTATCACCAGCATTCCCAGGCCATCAAGGGAGAGGAGATTGCCCAGGTGTTGCGGCGCAACCCGGGGACGGTCCGCAACCAGATGCAGGCCCTCAAGGCCCTCGGCCTCGTTGATGGCATTACCGGCCCGAAGGGAGGGTACCACCCCACCGCCCAGGCCTATAATGAGCTCAACCTGACGATATCGGAGCAGGAATCTGCCGTTCCTATCAGCAGGGACGGGAGACCGTTGAAGGGAGTCAACGTCCAGGAGATCGACTTCACCACGCTCTGCCACCCGGATCTCTGCCATGCAGTGATAAAGCTTATCGGAAGCGTCAAATCCTTCGAGGTTGGCGAGATGATCACCATCGGTCCGACCCCGGTCAACAAACTGGTGATTAAAGGGGAGATCTACGGGAAAGATGAGGTGCAGCAGGCGTTACTCATCACGATCTCGGAGATGACGTCCCTTCCCAAAAAACCGATCAGGGACTACATGAGCACCCCGCTGTACACACTCAGCCCCGATGCCACGGTTGCGGATGCGATACGGCTTTTTGCCATACACCACATCCACGGTGCACCGGTGGTGGAAGATGAAATGCTGCAGGGCATCATCACGCTGAGCGATGTCGCCCGGGCCCTCGATAAGGGGCTTTCCACCGAGACGCACGTCGTGGAGGTCATGACCAGCGACGTGGTTATCGCCCCGGCACATATCAAACTCTATGAGGTTATCAGCAGGTTCAAAGAGCGAGAAATCGGACGGCTTGTGATCATCGAAAACGGAAAGCCGGTTGGTATCATCACCCAATCTGACATCATCCGCGTGTTCCCCTCGCTCTGACATCGCCCCACTGGCGAACGTGCCTGCGGGGGTGCCAAACTGCCCGCCGGATGCATGGAATAACGGGGTGAAATTCAGGGGATACATCGATTTTTACGGATTTGGAACAATTTAAATACTATCATGAACTCCTTTTTTTTATGAAAAAAACCTTTGCTCGTGCTCTCTCTCGAAAACAGATTATGAGTACCGACGGCATGGTCATGGGAACGATAAAAAACATCACCTTTGATCTGCACACGGGGCAGGTTATCGATCTCGTCGTCAAGCCTGACCAGAGCTTTGAAACGGCAGGATATGCGGTAGAAGGAGAGCGGATGTTCGTTCCCTTTGAGGCCGTCAAGGACATCAAGGACTATATCGTGGTTGACCGCTACCTTTCAAAGAAATAGGGAAAAAAGGTCTGTACCGCTTCTACAAAGCCATCCCCATACATTTTTTGCGCAACCCAGTCCGCTGCAGCCTTTGTGGCAGGGCACCCGTTTCCGACGGCTACGCCGACCCCGGCGGCGCGTATCAGCTCCACATCATTTTCCGAGTCCCCGATCGCCATAAACTCGGCAGGCGAACGGCCCATCTTCCCTGCAAGATGGCGAAAAGCGGTCCCTTTGTTTACGTCTTTCGCCAGCAGGTGGACCGCAAACTGCGTATCCAGCACCCGCACAGGGCTGTCGTTCAACAACTCCCGCACCTCCTCCAGATCCACATTGCGGGCGAATGCGACATCGGCAAACCGGTATTCTGGGGAATAGAGCTCAAGCGGCACTCCCTCCTGCGCGAAATGTCGCTCGAGGGCATGATATGCATCCCATGCGAGCGTCCGGTCGGCGCAGACATGCCGCTCGCCCTGGTACGTCGCCCGGTACACCCCACCGTTTTCGGAGATAATCGTCCCGTCGGTCCCGATCATCTTGCAGAGAATATCCATGGAGCAGACCGTGTTGCCGCTTGCAAGGATTACGGGAATCCCGGCATCGATGAGCGTCCGCAAAACGCGCACCGCCTCGAGATTGATCCGGCGGCGCTCATCGGTGATGGTGCCGTCGACATCGCACACCAGGCCGCTCGGTGAAAAGGTGGGGCGGGGAGACATCGGCCAATCCCGGGTCAGACCGATTTGAGGCCGCTCTCTTCCACGAGGAACGGCGCCTCGCCCTCGGGAAGGCTGGGGCTATCGACAAGTTTGGCGAGCCTCTTTCCTCCCTTGCTCTTTCGCAGGTAGACGCGGAATTTGGAGGCGTGGCCGACGATGTTGCCCCCCACCGGTTTGGTGGGATCGCCGAAGAACACCGCAGGGTTAGACTGCACCTGGTTGGTGACGAGCGCCACGGCATTGTGCTCCTCGGCGAGCTTGGCGATGTCGTACATGTGCTTATTCAGCTTCTGCTGCCGCACGGAGAGCGTCCCCCTGCCTGCGTACTCCGCCCTGAAGTGCGCGGTCAGCGAGTCGATCACAAAGAGCTTCACCGGTTTGCCGGATTCCTTGAGCTCCGCGGCGAGCTCCCGGGCACTGTCGATGAGGAGCATCTGGTGGTCGGAGGTGTACCCCTTTGCCACGTGGATCTGCTCGAGGAAGGTTTCGGTGTCCGGGAGATCGAGATCGAGGTCCAGCCCCCTGACCATCTGGTCGATACGCTCGGGACGGAAGGTGTTTTCCGTGTCGATGTAGACGGCGGACCCATTCAGCCCGCCATACTCCTCGGGCAGCTGGACGTTCACCGCCATCTGGTGGGCGATCTGGCTCTTTCCAGACCCGAACTCCCCGTAGAACTCGGTGATCGATTTGCTCTCCAGGCCACCGCCCAGCAGTTCGTCGAACTCGGGAACGAGCGTCGTGAGCTTGCGGACCTCCTTTCGCTCCTCCAGCACAACCTTTCCCGTCTTGAACCCGCCGATGTCGGCCATCGCACGGGCTGCCTTCACCATTTTTTTCGCAGAAGCTTCGCCGATTTCCGCTGCCTCGGCAAGATCTGAAGGGGAGGCGGTAGCGATGCTCTCAATCGTGGCATACCCCGCATCGCGCAATTTATCGGCCGTTGTCGGTCCAACGCCGGGGATGTCCTCGAGATCCAGTTCTGACATAATCATGTACCTCTTTCTATGGGATCACATATCACTTTCCAAACAGGCATATAGGAACAGATGGCGCGCAGGGTGAAAGTGAATCCGGGGGCAGTGCTCACCGGCGCCTCTTTCTCTCCGTTCGTTCGAACCGCTTCAGGCTTTCTGCATCTCTGTACACCCGCAGGCTCCCCCGCACTTCGCCCCTGCCGGCACGGCTCTGCAGCCTGTCGAGCACGGCAGCATCCTCGGGAAAACTGTAGTAGATGGACAGCTGCCCGAGAAGTTCATTTCTCGAGGGAACGGGGCCGGTATACTTCGCCACGAAATCGATTTCGGTCCGGCATTTTTCCTCGTTGCGTTCATAACGCAAAAAGTGAAAATCCATGGCCATCATCTGGACAGGAGGTATGCGCCCAACCTACATGAACCTTTGAGCGGCATCGGCCGGGGGAAAAGACCACAACTAATTTAAAGGAGAAAACCTGTCCTGTTGTCTCACAAGGCGGAGGAAGGATGCGATGGCTAAACCATCTAAATCAGAAAACCAGAGATCCTATGAGAAGGCGACCTTTGCTGCAGGGTGTTTCTGGGGCGTGGAAGAGGCATTTCGCAGCGTCAAGGGCGTGGTGTCGACCACCGTCGGCTATACGGGCGGCAAGACAGAAAATCCCGATTATAAAGAGGTTTCCACCGGAAGGACCGACCATGCAGAATCGGTGGAGGTGACCTTCGACCCCTCGGTAGTGACCTACGAGGAACTGCTCGATGTCTTCTGGGAGATGCACGACCCGACCACACGCAACCGGCAGGGGCCTGATATCGGCTCCCAGTACCGCTCGGTGATCTTCTACCACAATGAACAGCAGAGAGAGGCGGCAGAGACGTCAAAAGAATGGCTGGAACGATCAAAACAGTACAGGCGTCCCATCGTCACCGAGATCGTGCCGGCTTCCACCTTCTATCCCGCAGAAGAGTACCACCAGCGCTATCTCCAGAAACGGGGATTTGTACGCCCGCACCTCTGATCGGACCCCCCGCACCACCGGGAATCCCTGGAGAGGGGATGCTATAGCCGGTGATGGCGGATCAGGTGTTCTGCACGTTTCTTGAGAGAATCCGCATCCGGGGTCACCGGTTCGCACGCGATGGGGCGAAGACGCCGACCGGCGAGCGTGCCCCGGATCCGCACCTCCGCTCCCAGCATAAGATCGCCGTCGAGGAGATAGCAGACCCTGCCGTCGTCGATGCACCGCCCAAACGCTGTATCGATCACTGTTCCCTGCACAGAGATCTCTTCGGGTTCCGGCGAGGCAACCACCAGCGCGCTTTCCCACCCCGCGTGCAGCTCCAGCTCACCGCTCCTCCCCCGTTTTCCTTCTGCGTGGTAGAGCTCCACACGCTCCCGAGAAACGAGGTTCTCCTTCGCCAGATCACCCCAGAACACCACCCGGAGAGTTCCCGATGCATCTTCCAGCATGCCGTTTCTCACCCACGACTCCTCCCCTTTGCGCGTGGTGAAGCGGCGGGGAGGATCGACCGCCGCCACCCCCCCGCAGACTGCACAGATGCAGCCCTCCTCCACTTCGGCGAGAGCGGAGAACGGGATGGTGATCTCCCGTTCTGCCGGACTGATGGCACCCCTTTCCCCCACGGTGTACTCCCGCTGCCGGGCGCGGGTGTTCGGGCGTGCACCCTCGATCTTCAGGCTGCTTCCCGGGAGGACTCCCTCGAGCAGCGGCGGGTACCAGCAGACAAGCCGCGCCGTCCCCTCCTCGTTGCCCACCACCGCTTCGATCATCTCCCCCTCGCTTCCGTCCCTGCGTACGAAACGCCGCGGCTCTGTGATGCTGACGACCCTGAGCTCCAGCGTCTCGGGGGCAGTCTCCCCAGAATCCCGCACCCTCGAGCCCCCTTCGCGTGTGGTGATGTCGCAGGGCGTCTTGCGCATATCGAGCACGTGCACCTCGGCGGCACCGGACTGCTTGGGGCGACCGAAGATCTCGAGTACTTCCCCGACCTCGAGCTCGTCCACCGCACCCGCCGCATCGTCCCAGAGAACCGCCCGGATCTCGCCGGAGTCGTCGCCCACCCAGAGAGAAGAGACCTGCCCGCAGCTTCCATCCTCGCGATCGAACCGTTTCGGCCCCTCCATGCTCAAGATTTTGCCGAAAAAACAGGTCAGGGTGGCGCGTGCCGGAACCTCCCTGATCTTCACGTGCTGGCGGCCCGCCCCGCGGACTACCATCATGGCCGCCGTATGCTCGTCGAGGAGATCGCCGGCATTCGCAATGGTCTCCGCCACCCGCCGCTCGAACTCTTCGGGGGAGAAGAGGTCGTCTACGAGGGCATAGTGCATCCGCATGTGTTCGGTACCTCGGGCGTCCCCTAGTGCCAGGGGAGGGGTTCCATAGTGGCGAGGAGGTCGCCGACGGTCTCCGCCCTGCGCATCAGCGCTTTTCTCTCGCCGCTGACCATTACTTCAGGGCACCGGGGCCTGCTGTTGTACTGAGAGGACATGGAAAACCCGTAGGCGCCGGCATCGAGCACGGCGATCACGTCGCCCTCCTCGACAACAGGGAGCATGCGGTCCGCGGCGAGGATGTCGCCGGTCTCGCATATGGGGCCGGTGACGGTATACTCCTGCACCGGCGGGGCATCTGCCCTGTTCGCCACGACCACCTCGTGGTAGGAATCGTACATCGCCGGGCGGACGAGGAGGTTGAACCCCGCATCCACGTTGACAAACCTCTTATGGGCCGATTTGACCGAGTTGACGCCGGTGAGCAGCACCGTGGAGTCCCCGACGAGGGAGCGCCCCGGCTCGACCCACAGCTCGGGCGAAATACCCAGCTTTGCAAGGCCTTCGAGCACAACCGGCATGACCGCGTCGGCATACGCTTCAGGCCCCGGCGCGACATCCTCGCCCCTGCGGTAGGGGATGCCCAGGCCCCCGCCGATATCAAGGAACGCAAGGTCCACCCCAATATCGGTGACTTCGCCTGCCACCTGCACCATCACCTCGGCGGCGCGGGCGAACGGCTCCACATCGAGGATCTGCGATCCGATATGACAGTGCATCCCCACGGGCCGCACATGCGTACACCCAAGCGCTTCCCGGTAGGCATCGAGGATCTGCCCTGCAGGAATGCCGAACTTGCTGGTGGCGAGCCCGGTGGCGATCTTGGGGTGCGTGGGCACCTCAAGCGCGGGGTTCACGCGGAAGGAGATCTCCACCTCGGCTCCCGCGTCCCCGGCGACCGCGTCCAGCTGCCGGAGTTCGTCAAAGGAGTCGACCGAGACGCGGATGTTCTTCTCCACGGCGAGTGCGAGATCGGCGCGGCTCTTTGAACTGCCGTTGAAGAGGAGGTGTTCGGGCTGCATCCCCGCGAGGAGGGCCAGGTTGACCTCGCCTGCGGAAAATACGTCGGCTCCCGCGCCCTCCCGCGCCAGCGTCTGCAGGACGGAGAGGTTGCTGTTGGCCTTGGCTGCGTAGAGGATGCGCACAGCGGGGGAGTGCCGGGTGAGCGCGGCACGAACCCGGTGGAAGTTCTCGCGTATCCGGTCCTCGTCGGTGACGAACACCGGTGTGCCGAACTCGGCGGCAAGGCTCACACAGTCGTGCGCACCGAGATACAGGTGCCCGCCGCGGACGCTCATGTGCTGAGGGAGATTCACAGGGACAGCCCCCTCATGCGCTCGATGGCTTCCTCAATCCGCGCCACCGACCGGGTGATGGCGAACCGGACAAAGCCATCGCCGTTCGTCCCGAACCCGACGCCGGGGGTGACGACGATACCCGCCTCGTTGAGCATTGTTGTGGCAAACGCCATGCTGTCGTCCACCTTGAGCCAGACATAGAAGGTGGCCTTCGGCGGGGCCACCTCGAAGCCGAGATCCCACAGCCCGGCGACGAGGACATCACGCCGCCCCTGGTAGACCAGGCACGCCTCCTCCACGCAGTCCTGCGGGCCCGAGAGCGCCGTGATGGCCGCACGCTGGATGGCATCGAAGGCGCCCGAGTCCACGTTGGTCTTGACCCGTCCCAGGCCGGCAATGATTTCCGGGTTCCCGCACGCCATACCCATGCGCCAGCCGGTCATGTTATAGGTCTTCGAGAGCGAGTGCATCTCGACGCCCACCTCCATCGACCCGTCCACCTCCAGAAAGGAGAGGGGGCGGTAGCCATCGAAGGCGATCTCCGAGTACGCATTGTCGTGGACGACCACGATATCGTGCTCCCGTGCGAACTCGACCACTTCTTCAAAGAACGATCGGGGGGCCACCGCGCCGGTAGGGTTGTTGGGGTAGCCCAGAAACATCAGCTTCGCCCGCTCAAGAACCCCTGCGGGGATCTCGTCAAACACCGGCAGAAAATCATGCTCCTCCCGGAGCGGCATCTCGTGCACCTTCCCTTCGGCAAAGAGGGTGGACGTCTTGTAGACCGGGTAGCCGGGATCGGTGGCGAGCACGTAGTCGCCGGGATTGACAAACGCCTCGGGGATATGGGCGATGCCCTCCTTCGACCCGATGAGGGCGAGCACTTCGGAGACCGGGTCGAGGGAGACGCCAAACCGGGACGCGTACCAGTCGGCCACCGCCTGCCGGTAGGGAAGCATCCCTGCGTAGCTCGGGTAGTGGTGCGTGGCAGGATCGCGCGCCGCCTCGCAGAGGGATTCGACAATGTGGGCGGGCGTGGGCAGGTCGGGGTCCCCCACGCCGAAGTCGATGACGTCGACTCCCTGGCGCTGCTTCTCCGCCTTCAGTTCATCGATGCGTGCGAAAAGATAGGGTGGAAGATGGTCGAGTCGTCTGGCGTACATTGGTGATCTATTGCCCCCGCACTCTCATTAATATCACACACGAACGCGCGCAGGGATCCGTACGCCCGCCTTATTTATGAGCCTCCGGAAACCATATCATCGAGGAAGGAGGAGGACGTGCATGGTCATGGATATGCTCCCGGCAATCCGGGTTGAGGGGGACGAGGCGGTGCGGATCACGGACCATGTGATCCGCGAGGAGCGGTACCTGATCTACCTGAACAACCAGCTTCTCACCGAACAGATCGCCAGTCCCGACCAGCGGGAGGAGCTGGGAGCGGGGTTTGTCATCTGCGAAGGGCTCGCTGAGCATGTGGAGAGGGTGAGCGCAGAAGGCACCGAGATCTGGGTCGAAGCGGAGAGCCGGGGCGGGATCGAACGCGAGTTCCGGTCAGGCGGGGGGTGCGGCATTCGCGGGGTGCCGAAACCGGTGCACTCGTCCCTCTCCATCAGTCCGGAGCAGGTCCGCCGGATCACCCGGGAGATCGAGTCGGAGACCTGGAAGAAGACCGGTGGGGTGCACTGCTCGGTACTCTTCTCAACCACGGGACTGGTGACCAAGAGCTGCGATATCGGGCGGCACAACACGGTGGACAAGGTGGTGGGCTTTACTGAACTGCAGGGAATCGACCGGGCAAAGTGCTTCATCGGCTGTACCGGGAGGCAGCCTTCAGGCATGGTGGCGAAGTGCGCCAACGCCGGCATTCCCATCATCGTATCCCGGGCCGCCTCCACCGACGCGGGAATCCTGACCGCGGAACAGACCGGGATCACCCTTATCTGCTTTTCCCGGCAGAACCGCTTCACCATCTACACCAACCCGCAGCGGATCGAGGGCATCGTCCGTGCAGCGCGGGGACCATGAGAAGAGGAGATATACATGGCGGATACGTCTGAAGGAAAACAATCACGCAATACGGCGCTGGTGATGCTCGGCTGCCCGCAGCTCTGCGCGCAGACAAGCGGGGCGCTCTTTCTGCTCAACGAACTGGCAACCCAGGGCCTCGATACCATGGTGGCGGGGACATCGTCAGCACGTGCGCACCTGGAGGTTGCCGATCCCCGGGGGCATTACCTTGCAGGAAACATGGACATCGACGAGTGCATCGCCACAATTGCCGAAGGGAAACAGGATTACGATGTTTCCTTTGTCTTCATTCACAACGATGCCGGGGTCTCCTACACGGCGACCCTCGCCTCGATCTCGAAAGGGGTGACGATCGCTCTCATCTTCGGAGAGAACGCCGATGAGCTGGCGTCGGGGCTGGAAGGCATCAGGTGCGAACGACGTATTATCAGAGGTGGGCACAATCCCCGTCCTATGAAGCCGATCCTCAAGGAGGTGGTCGCATGGGTTGCGTCGAGAAAATGAACTACGAAGTTCTCCTCCGCCACTGCTCGTTCCGGGAGGCGGCAGAGTATATCAGGCAAAATACCCCCGAATGCTATGAGGTTCCCCCGGGGTTCAAGATCTTTGACGTCCACATCATCGGGGTGCCGCCTATCCTCGTGGGCATCGAGGGGGCGAATATCATCTTTCCGTTCACCAAACCCTGCCACGGGACATTTCTCCTGAGGGTCAGGGGGGATGAAGAGATCGAAAACCTCAGAACCCGCGGGAAAAAGGTGCGCTGAACGGGCAAGAAGGGCTCATTCATCGAGGGGACCTTTGAGGAAGTGGCCGGTGGTGATCCCCCCCACTGCCCACTCCCGGATACGCTTTTTCAAACTGTTGAGACGGCCGGCAGCCGCATCCCCCCTTTCAAGGACCATATCGATCGCATCTGCATAGAGGGACGCCACATCACGGGCATACGCATACGTCCTGCCGCGAACGTCAAGGGCGAGGGCATCAAAGCCGATATCGAGCAGGGCAGGCACATGATCCACCAGGCAGGTTTCCACCGCATTGAAGATATGGGTCCTGCCCTCGCAGTCGGTGCGCACAGGGAAGGTGAAGCCTCGCTCGTCCTGCACGCCCCACCACAGGTCACCGTCCCGCATCCAATCCTCCTCATTCCGGCCAGTCGCACTCCTGATCAGGGCATCCTCCGTCACCATGAGCTCCGCCGGGCCCTGCACAATGTACTCGAGTGCCGGATGCGGTCCTGCAGCCCGTACCCGGCCCACGAGGGCGTCGAGGTGGGCCCGGTCGAGCTCGGGGGAGAGGGTGAGGGTGGAGAACAGGCCACAATACATCCCTGCGGCGAGATGGTTCCAGACATTCAGGCCCACCGAACCGTGGATGGGAAGGGTGCACCCGGCCAACCGTATCGCCGTCGCTGCGCCGGCGTCCTCCACCATGAGCGCTGATGCACCCGCCTCACCGGCCGCCTCAAGCAGCGGGAGTGCGCGGTCGAGAAATGCGCGGCGGCAGATGCGCGGCCATTTCCACACCAGCTCCGCACCCCCGACGCGGCATATCTCCCCCGCGTCGGCCATCATCGCGAAAAACGAATCAGGCGAGGAGAGGAAGCCGCAGCCGCCCCCCTGCAGGGTGGGCTCGAAGTACACGCGCCTGCAGCCGCCCTCCACCCCACCGCGGAGCGCGTCGATACTATCCACATATACGGAGAGCAGGGGCGCCTTCCGGTGCGGTGCAGGTTGCGCAACCGGCTTCTTAAGGCCATCCAGGCACGCCCTGCACCGCTCCTCTGCCCCCGCGAGGGCGGCCGCGCCGGGTTGCCAGGCCGTGACGATCGCGGCCTCCAGGTCCTTCAATACCGCACGCCGCAATGCGGTAATCTCGCTGATCGGCGTGAAAAGGCCGCTGGAATAGTCCATGGCCACCTCCCGCACCACAAACGGGGAGTCGCCGGTCCGCCTGAGCAGTTCCTCAATGCGGTCCGCGGAGAGCGGGTGTGTCCGGGCCGGCTCCATCGGGATCGCACCCCCGGTGCGCACGACCACCTCCCTTCCCCCGGGCGTCAGACCCCGCGCTTCGACCACCGGCAGCCGGTCGCAAAGCGAGAACGAGAGATCGATCGGGAGCGGGGGGCGGGGGGCCGGGATACGCCGGGTAAGGGACTCGCGCCGGGTGAGGGAGACTGCCGATCCTGCCTGCACGGCAGTCGGGACCTGCAGGGCAACGAGGCCTTCTCCGGCATCCTGCGATCTGCGCACGATCATGCCCACCTCTCTCCCGCCGTCCCTCTCCTCGATCACGATACCGTCCCCCGGCTCCAGGGCGACCTCCCCCTCGATCCTGACAAGAGCCCTGCGCCGTCGCCCATCATACTCGGCCACCGTGCCGATGCGCACGCCCCGGTTGTCGGGGCGGGCCGGCCCCATCAGTGCACCGCCCCGGTCGCCGAGCAGGTAGCCGCAGGTAAAGCCCCGGTTGAAAGCAAGGAGCAGGGCAAGTTCGTCGTCTTTGGAAGCAGTCCATGCACCCTGCCCGATGGCATCGAGCGCCCGCCGGTAGACATCGACCACTGTTGCCACATAGCCTTCCGATCGCATCCTCCCCTCGATCTTCAGCGATTCCACCGGTGCACGGACCACCCGCTCGAGCTCGGGGTAGGCCGCAAGATCCCGTGGAGAGAGAAGATAGGGGCCCTGTGTCCTGATCGTGCGGAGATGGACCGGTCGTCCATACGCATCGGTCGCTCCACATGCCAGGCGGTAGGGTTTCCTGCATGGCTGGGCGCACATGCCCCGGTTGCCGCTCCTCCCCCCGACCATTGAGGAGAAGAGGCACTGGCCGGAGTAACTATAGCAAAGGGCGCCGTGTACGAAGATCTCGAGACCCGTCCGGTCTATGGGGATGTGGGCGGCGATATCCTCGATCTCCTCGAGGGGGAGCTCGCGGGCGAGCACCACCCGCCTCATGCCCCTCTCCGCCGCCCAGATCGCCCCCTCCCGGGAGTGGACGGTCATCTGGGTGGAGGCATGCACCGGCAGGTCCGGCTCAATGTTGCGGGCGAGGGCGGCCACCCCTGCATCCTGCACGAGTACCGCATCCACCCCGAGACCATAGAGCCAGAGGAGGCGCTGCGCCACCTCCGCCAGCTCGTCGTCCCTGACCAGCACATTGAGGGTGACATAGACCCGAACTCCCCAAAGATGGCAGTACGCGATCGCACGGCGCAGATCATCGTCGTCAAAATTTGCCGCATAACGGCGGGCACCGAACCTCTTTCCGCTCAGGTACACCGCATCGGCACCTGCGGCAACCGCGGTGTGGAGGACATCGAATGAACCTGCCGGCGCGAGAAGTTCAGGGAGGGGTTTGTGCATGAGAGTGCTCCGTAATGTCGCCGAAACGGGCGGCACTGCTGCATCAGAGGTGGGGGAGGGGGCTATATAGCATATTGTATCGGGGAAATGTGCCACGCAGCCCGGCACCGGTTGGTTTATGTGCCCTCCCTCAAGTAGTTCCATTAAAGGCAGGAGCATGGACGAGGCGATGGATTTCTTTGGCGTGGTGAAGCGACAGATCTGCAACTGCTCCCTCGGGCTGAACCTGAGCCCTGATGTGGAGGGCATCCTGAAGATGCCCATGCGGGAGCTGCACATGTCGATCCCGGTCAGGATGGATGACGGTTCGATCAGGACATTTCAGGGATTCCGGGTGCAGTACAACAACGCCAGGGGCCCGACCAAGGGGGGCATCAGGTTTCACCCCGACGAGACGATCAATACCATCCGCGGGCTGGCCGCCATCATGACCTGGAAATGCGCGTTGCACGACCTTCCGCTCGGCGGGGCGAAGGGCGGAGTGATCTGCAACCCCAAGGAATTCTCGGAGGCCGAACTCGAACGGCTGAGCAGGGCATATATGCAGTCCATATGCCGGTTCATCGGTCCGGACCGCGACATCCCGGCACCGGACGTCTACACCAACCCGACGGTTATGGCATGGATGATGGACGAATACGCAAACGTCACGGGCAATACCGCCTTCGGGGTGATCACCGGAAAACCGGTCAGCCTCGGGGGATCGGAAGGGCGCCACGATGCCACGGCGCGGGGCGGATGGATGGCCATCAGGGAAGCGGCCGCAGACCTGGAAATGGACCTTGCCGGGGCGACGGTGGCCGTCCAGGGATTCGGCAATGCAGGGTATCATGCTGCATTTCTGGGGACGGCACACTACCGAGCGAAGATCGTGGCGGTGAGCGACAGCAGGGGTGCGATATCCCGGCCCGACGGGCTCGACCCTGAAGCGGTGCTCGCCCACAAAAACGAGACCGGTTCGGTCATCCGGTTTGAGGGCGCGGAGACGATCTCCAACGAGGAGCTCCTCGAGCTCGATGTCGATATCCTGATCCCGGCAGCACTGGAGAATGCCATCACCATGCAAAACGCCGACCGTATCCGGGCTAGAATCGTTGCAGAACTCGCCAACGGCCCGACGACGACCGAAGCAGATGAAATTCTCTACGACCACCAGATCCACATCATTCCCGATTTTCTCTGCAACGGCGGCGGGGTGATCGTCTCCTATTTCGAGATGGTCCAGAACTTCACCATGGATCACTGGCCCGAAGCCGAGGTCTACCGCCGGCTTGACGAAAAGATCACCGCTGCCTACCGTGCGGTCAGAGACTTCTCCCGCACCTATGCGGTGCCCATGCGACAGGCAGCCTACACGATTGCCGTCGAACGGGTTGTCAAAGCCATGGAGTACCGGGGGTGGGTATAGGCCGGGATCAAGGGGTGCCGGGCAGCATGCACCATTCTTCCCGAAAAAGGGAATACTGCAGGCTGATGGCATCATGGGCTTCAGGCTGGGTACAGGATGGACATGACGCAATGCGCCCGAGCAATATGCCCCGGGCATTGCGGCTGCAGTACATTCATTATTCACTGCGAACAAACGCAGACAGGAGAACCTTACACGTCGACATACGGCACCCGGGAAAAGAGGTGAACCGGTGTTTTCCTAATATTAACGACGATTGCGGAAAGATTCGGGTGAAACTGTGAAGAAAACGGTGTACGATGACCAGCATTTTGATGACTGCGTGACCAGGCTCGACGAGGTCGAACGGCGGATGGAATTGGCAAAAGAGGACATTCTGGAACTCTATGAGGAGATCGAAGCCCTCATGAAGGAAAAACAGAGTCTCATCAATTCGGGGGAGGCGGAACAGTTCTGCCACTACTTTCTCCAGCGGAACAATGAGAGAGATGCCTCCACAATCGACGAATAACCAACCCCAATACATATATATAACGATACCTATTTTTCCGCAATGCATCCCTCCCGATCCGCGCAGCCGTGCCGTCGGGAGTGAAAGGAACCATTCGAGGTGAAGTATGGAAGTCTGGAAATGCGAGAAGTGTGGGTATATCTACGATGCAAAGATCGGCGATCCTTCATCCGGCGTCCCGAAAGGGACCGCGTTTGAGGATCTTCCCGAATCATGGGTCTGTCCCCGTTGCGGGGTGTCGAAACGGCGGTTTAAGAAGATGGAGATTGAAGAGGCATGAACAGTCACGCGAAGATGTGGGATCTGATCTGCAGCTCCTTCCGCGACCCTGGATGCGGGGAGGGGAATGTCCCCCGGGGAACGCCGTTTGAGGAGCTGCCCGATTCCTGGGTACGCCCGATCTGCGGCGCAGACAGGTCACAGTTCAAGCGGGTGGTGTAATATGGCGGCAAGGGAACTCACCGGCAATGTCCACGCCGTAGGGGCCATCGACTGGGACCGGCAGATGTTCGATGAACTCATCCCCACACCCGAAGGGACGACCTACAACGCCTACGTGGTGCAGGGCAGCGAGAAGACCGCCCTTATCGATACGGTCGATCCGTCGAAGGAAGAGGAATTTATCACCAATCTTGCCCGCCTGGGTGTAGGCACCATCGATTACGTTGTCATCAATCATGCCGAGCAGGACCACTCAGGATCGCTCCCCATACTCCTCGAGCTCTTTCCCATGGCAACGGTGATCGCCACCGAAAAAGGCAAGGAGCTCATCAGCAGTCTCCTTCTGATCCCCGAGGCGCGGGTGCAGGCGGTGGAGGACGGGGCCACCATTTCGCTCGGGGACAGGACACTCGAATTCCTGCACACACCATGGGTGCACTGGCCGGACACCATGCTCACCTACCTGCGGGAAGACGGCATCCTCTTTTCCTGTGATCTCTTCGGGTCGCATCTCGCCACGAGCGATCTTTACGTGCAGGACGACCAGGCCATCGAACAATCGGCGAAACGGTATTTCGCCGAGATCATGATGCCGTTTCGCCACGTTATCGGCAAGTACATCGAACGGGTCGAACACCTCGACCTCTCCCTGATCGCTCCCAGCCACGGACCCATCCATGACAACCCCCCGCGCATCCTTGACCTGTACCGATCCTGGATTTCTGATGAGGTGAAAAACGAGGTGGTCATCCCGTTCGTTTCGATGCACGGGAGCACGAAACAAATGGTCGAACACCTCACCGAGGCGCTGATCGAAAGGGGGGTTCGCGTACACCCTTTCAACCTTGCCTCTGCGGACACCGGCAGTATCGCTATGGCGCTCGTCGACGCGGCAACCGTGGTCATCGCCTCCCCCACCGTCCTGTTCGGCCCGCACCCGAAGGTCGTGTACGCGACATTCCTGATCAATATGCTCAAGCCCAAGACACGGTGCATGAGCATCATCGGCTCGTTCGGGTGGGGCGGCAAGACCGTCCAGGCGATCGTGGACATGCTTCCCAACATCAAGGCCGATATGCTCGACCCGGTGTATATCAAGGGGCAGGCAATCGAAGAGGACCTGCGCCAGCTTGAGCATCTCGCCGACGAAATTCTTAAAAAGCATAAGGAGTACAACATCGTCTGAAGCACAGGAAAATCATGAAAAAAACCTCGAATTCTGCAAATGCACTGAATGCGGCAATATTGCCATCTTACCCCATACATACGAAGGCCAACCGGGCTGCTGCAAAGCCAACAGGGACACAATCGAGGAACACACCACCGAAGAGGGAGCGGCCGGGAAGCATATCCCGGTCAGTGCACACACCGCAGGGAGCATCAGGGTCAGGCGGGTTCGGTCAGGCAACCGACGCGAACTGAGCACCGCATCTGGTGGATTTCGGTGATCCTCGGGAAGCATTTTATATATCCAGGTCCTCTGCCCCGTCGACAGGATGGATGGCAAACCGCTGATTCAGGACGAGGTGCACGGCGTGTGGATCAATCAAAAATTTGCCGCATATACACCCGATCGTCCATCCTGCCATCCCCTTATGCTGCACCGCTCCCGGGGGGCAGGGAGCCGGCATGGGCATGCTCCCGGGTCGGCCGTTGTGAACAACCGCATATACCGAACCATCGCCGCAAACCATGACCGGTCAATCAAACTTCAAGAATGTCATCGCAACCTCGCCGGTGATCTTCGCAATAGGGGTCGCCGGGGATAGCGGCTCGGGCAAGACAACCTTCACGAGGGCGATCAGGGAGATCTTCGGGGAAGGCCTTACCTCGACCATCTCCATGGATGACTACCATATCTATGACCGCACCCAGCGACGGGAACGAAACATTACCCCCCTCTCGCCGGAGGCAAACAACTTCGCCCTTCTTGCAGAGCACCTTGCCGATCTCAAACAGGGAAAGATCATAGAAAAACCGGTCTACAACCACACCACCGGCACCATCGAGCCGCCGGTCCCCTTTACCCCCACAAAAATTCTCATTCTGGAAGGCCTCCATGCATTCGCCACACCGGCCCTTCGCGAGCTCCTCGACTTCACCATCTTCGTGGATCCCGCGGATGGGGTGAAGGCGTCATGGAAACTCACCCGGGACATGAGACGGCGCGGCTATGCAAAAGAGGAAGTGCTGGAGGAGATGGAGGTCCGGCTGCCGGACTACAGGGCATACGTCGCCCCCCAGCGCCGGTTGGCCGATGCCATCATCTCCATCGAATTTTCCCGGTACGGCCAGGAGAAGGGGGAAGAGGACAATATCTATTCCGTGACCCTGTTGCAGGGAAAACAGGACCGGACCATCGACAACATCAGTCTCACCTTCGATCTCTTCTCCATGTGCTCGCTCTCGGACCGGAATTTTCTTCTCGAATTCCACGAGCAATTACTCGACGGCAGGAGAATGGGGGCAATTACCTTCGACGGGGAACTGCAGTCCGGGGTGATACGCCGGCTGGAGCGCACTGTTGAAGAGCAGACCGGTGTCCACCCGATCTCCATCTTCGCCGGGAGATCGTATGTCTCCGCGTCCGATGTCATCCAGCTCATTCTCGCGTGGAGAATCATCAACAAGCGCATCTACATTTCAGCGGGGGGTGAAACGGGAGATGAATGACCAGGAGGGAGCCATGAACACCAAAGAAGAGCAGATATGGCGCACCCTCTACGATAACACCAGCGCATCCCTGCCGGAATGCGTGTTCGTCGGATTCAACGCCAACATCGATCGGATCATCAGGGTCGACGATCTCCCTCCCGATGCATTCTCCTTTCCGGGCGGCGACGAACTGCGCCGGCGGCTGGACAAATCTATCGAACACCGGGCTGCACAGGAATGGTTCGTGGATGACCCCGCATTCTACCGGAGAGCCGTCGATGCATTCAACGCGCACGGTCATACCGAGATTGGCGGACAGGCGGGGATCGCCGCAGTCCACCTCGCCGGTATGGGCGTGCCCAATGTCCGTTGCTTTGTCCCGGGAATCTGCCGGGAGTGCGCCTCAATGCTGCAGAACCGGGGAGTCGTCCCGCTCGACGGGACGGTTCCTCCTCCCTGCGATGAACGGCATACCCACCTAGTATTTGAATATGGGGGGAAAGGAGAGCGCATCGATGCGACGACAAGGGCCAACCGCTTTATCGCTTCCCCCAAGACGCATCCCGGAAAGCCATTGTTTGATGCACATGCCCTTGATAGGCTCCCCTCACTGATTACCCGCTGTACGCGCGGATTTCTCTCCGGCTACCAGTACCTCACCACAGAAGAGGAATTCCTGGAGGCACGGCGCCAGCTGCATGCCATGCGCCGCGCCTCCCCGTCATTTCGAAGCCACGTCGAATGCGTCACCATCGATCACGAGGAGATTCTGGCAATGCTTACACGATGGGTGCTCCCTGAAGCCGACAGCGTAGGCTGCAACGAGCAGGAACTCAGACTTATCCTCAAATCGCTCGGTAAAGAACCGCCTCTTCCCCCCGGAGGGCGCCAGCTCGACCCTGCAGGCCTCGTGGAGGCCGTCCTGACCGTTCACCGCTGCCTGGGGGTGCAGCGCCTCCATCTCCACACCTACGGCATCTCGGTGCTCGTCCACACCCGCCCTATCCACGACCCGGAAGGCTCGCGTGATGCGCTGATGGGCGCGGCACGCGCCGCATGTGACCGGGCGGGCGGCGACCGGAGAGTCCTGCTCCCCGGGATTGGAGATATCCTCCGGAATGCCGCACGATCGCTCTCCGCTCCGGTGATGCCCGGGATATACGACGAAGGGGGATGCATGGTCATGATCGTTCCGGCATTGCTCTCTGTCCCGGTCAGGAAAACCGCAGGGCTCGGCGATACCATCTCTTCCACCGCATTTGTCTGCGATCCGTTCTGAGTCCCATCACCCTTCGGAAGATGGTACCAATGAAAAAAAATCATACGTCACATCACCCTTCGGGAGATGGCACCAATGAAAAAACCATAATAGCGGCGCAGTGCATTGAGTAATAATGGATAGGATCGAGCAGTTCTCGATCATTGCCGATGATATAGGGAATATCCTCAGGTTCATCAGCATTGGCACCTGCCTCCCTCTCATTATCACCATTCTCTACGGGGAATGGGAGATCTTCGTTCCCATGGCAACGGTGCCGGTCACCCTCTTCGTGCTGGGAACCCTGCTGGTGATGATCCCCTCCAACGGAAAAGAGGCCCGCCTCAGCCAGGCGCTCTTTGCCGTCGCCCTCATCTGGTTGATCTGCGCGCTCGTGGGAGCCCTCCCGTTCACCCTTGGCTGGGGAATGCCCTATCTCGACAGTGTGTTTGAGGCGATGTCGGGGTGGACGGACACCGGGCTGACACTCAGCCCCTCGATCGATGAAATGCCCCATACCCTCCTCATCTGGCGATCGCTCATGCAGTGGCTGGGGGGGATCGGGATCGTGGCCTTCACCATCGCCATGGCCACCCGTTCGGGACTCACCTCCTCGAGACTCTACCGCTCTGAAGGCAGGACCGAGGCCTTCATGCCCAGCGTGGTCGCCACCGGGTTCCAGATGTGGAAGATCTATGTCATCCTCACCATCTGCTCCATCCTGCTCCTCAAACTCTCCGGCATTTCTCTCTGGGATGCACTGAATATCGCTCTGGTGGCCATCGCAACGGGGGGCTTCTCCGTGCATGCCGAGGGGATACCCTACTACAACAATCCCCTGCTCGAGATGCTCATCATCCCGGTCATGATCGCCGGCGCTCTGCCTTTCAAACTCTACTATCTCTCATGGCGCAGGAAATGGCCCAGTCTCTTTGTGGATGAGCAGGCGCGGCTGCTGTTCGTCCTCATTTTTGTCGGGTTCTGCGTGCTGACCTTTGACCTGGTCACCATCAACCAGCTCGATCTGTTCACCGCGTTCCGCCATGGGATCTTCATGACCGTCGCTGCGGTCACGAGCACCGGGTTTCAGGTCACCTCCCCGCACACCTGGGCCAACGTCACCGTCCTCTTTTTGATCCTCCTGATGCTGATCGGGGGCTCGTCGGGGAGCACTGCCGGAGGAATCAAGCTCTCCCGTGTTGCGCTCGGGTACCGCGGCCTGAAGTGGTGGTTCCGCCGCGTCTTTGTCTCCGGCAAGGTGCTCGTTCCCTTCAAGTACGAAGGGAAGGTCATCCCCAAAAACATCGCCGAACTGGAAGTCTCCAAGAACATGCTCATCATCATGCTCTTTTTGCTGGTCATCTTCATCACCAATATCGTGGTGATGCACTTCGATCCCAGCCCCTTTGACTCGAGCAACGTGATCTTCGAGATCGTCTCGGCCATGTGCAACAACGGGATTTCCACAGGCTACGTCAACCCGGATATGACGGCGGTCACCAAGATCGCCTTCATCCTCGTGATGTGGATCGGCAGGCTCGAGGTGATGGCGGTCATCGTCTTCTTCACAGGACTGATTCGGGGTTTTAGCCGATAACTTCGCAATCCACCCGGCTTGCTCCGAATAAAGGATAATTTCGGCAGCTATGCGCTGATCAGGACGAATCCTTCCTGGAGAAGAAAAATAAAATACATATATAGGATATCAGTCCTCAATGCACAGGATCGATCAGTTCCTGATCGTCGCTCATGATGTAGGCACCATCTTCATAACCCTGAGCTTTGCCACCGGTCTGCCCCTCGTGGTTTCGATTCTATTTCAAGAATGGCATTTGCTCATCCCCATGGCAACCGTTCCCTTTATCCTCCAGATCCTCGGGAGAACTCTCACCCTCAAGCCTCGTCGGGAGGGGGAAGAGAGTACATTTACGGCATTTGGTGCAATCGCCGTCATCTGGCTTGCCTGCGCACTTATCGGTGCGTTCCCTTTCACGATTGCGACCGGAATGCCCTACATTGATGCCGTGTTTGAGGCAATGTCGGGATGGACATCGACAGGCCTCTCCCTCGTCCCTTCAGTTGATGCGCTACCCTATACCCTGCTGTTCTGGCGAACCTATATGCAGTGGCTCGGTGGCATCGGAATCGTCGCCTTCACCATCGCACTCGCCCATAGGTCAGACATGACCCGGTTCAGGCTCTATCGCTTTGAGGGAAGGACTGAAGCATTGATGCCCAGTGTGGTTGCCACCGGCCTTCAGATGTGGAAGATCTATATCACCCTGACCGTGCTCTCCACAGGACTCCTCCTGATTTCCGGTATCACGGTATGGGATGCAACAAATATCGCCATGACCGCCATCTCCACGGGTGGATTTTCGATTCATACCGAGGGAATCACGTTCTATCATAACAGACTGCTAGAGATGCTGGTCATTCCAATCATGATCGCCGGAGCGCTCCCCTTCAAACTATATTACCTGATGGTAAGAAAAAAGAAATTAAGCTTTTTTGGGGATGAACAGGCATGGCTCCTTTTATTCCTGATCATGGTCGGGACGTTCGTGGTCTTCTATGACCTCTCTACACTCAACCGTCTCGAACCCGTATCTGCCCTGCGCCAGGGTCTTTTTATGACCGTCGCAGGAATCACCTGTTGCGGATTTCAGATCACCTCCCCTTATCTCTGGGCAAAGCCTACGGTGTTTTTTTTAACATTTCTCATGATGATTGGAGGTTCCTCGGGAAGTACGGCCGGAGGCATCAAACTCTCCCGTGTGGTTCTGGGAATACAGGGTCAAATCTGGTGGTTCCGACGCATTTTTATTAGCAAACACGCTCTCATCCCCTTCCGCTATGAAGGAAAGGTCATACCAAAGAGAATCGCCGAACTGGAGGTCTCCAAAAATATGCTGATCATACTTCTCTACAATTTTTTCATATTTGTCATACTCATCCTCGTCCTGCATTTTCAATCGCAGATGTTTGATACAAGCACGATCCTATTTGAAATCGTATCGGCGATGAGCAATGTAGGGATCAGCACGGGATTCACTTCTCCGGCCATGGTAGACTCGGTAAAAATGTGTTTCATCATCACGATGTGGGTGGGCAGGCTCGAGGTCGTTCCGGTGATTGCACTGATTTCCGGGGTATTCAGGAGATAGTAAACAGTATCATGCATTCCTTTTTAGAACATCCCTAACACCACAAAAATTGCGTTTATATCAATGAAATAATATTGATGCAGATCGTACCTGTATACAATGAAGCAGATTGCCCTCTACGGCAAGGGTGGCATAGGCAAGTCAACCACATCGGCAAACCTCTCCGCCGCGCTCGCGGATAGGGGTCTGGATATCATGCAGATCGGCTGCGATCCCAAACATGACAGCACGCGGATGCTCATGCACGGGACGTGGATACCGACCGTCCTCGACCAGGTCAGGGAGCAGGGGGATGAAGGCATTTCTGCAGATCAGGTGGTATTCGAGGGGTATCGCGGCGTCCGCTGCGTGGAAGCAGGCGGTCCGGAACCCGGCGTCGGCTGCGCGGGACGGGGGATCATCGCCACCTTCCAGCTGCTCGAGCGGCTCGATGCCCTCCGCGGCGATGTCATCGTCTACGATGTGCTCGGCGATGTCGTCTGCGGCGGATTTGCCATGCCCATGCGGGAGGGCTATGCGCAGGAGATCTACCTGGTCACGTCGGGTGAACTCATGTCGCTGTATGCGGCCAACAACATCTGCAAAGCGATCGCGCGCCTTTCCCGGAGAGTGCGAAGCAAGTGCGCCCTCGGCGGCGTGATCTGCAATTCGGCAAACATTACCGATGAAAAGACACTCGTTGAAGAGTTCGCCCGCAGGATCAACTCCCGGCTGATCGCCTATGTCCCCAGGGACAGGATCGTGCAGGTGGCAGAGATCAACAAGCAGACGGTCATCGAGTACGCGCCGGAGTCCGCGCAGGCGGGGGTGTATCGGGCCCTTGCGGGCAGCGTGCTTGAAAATACCGCCATGACCATACCCACTCCACTTGATATGGATGAACTCGAATCCCTCGCCCTTGAATTTGTCTAGATACGAGGGCTGCACCATCACCGGCGCACTCGCCGTCAGTGCATTCATACCCGATGCACTGACGGTAGTGCATGGCCCTGCCGGGTGCGCCCATCACAACCTCTCGCTCCTGCACGCCACGCTGCTCCAGCATGACCGGCTCCCTCTCCCCCGGGTCTACGCCACCAGTCTCGGCGAAAAGGACATCATCTTCGGGGGTGAGGAGGCACTGGAGCGGACCATCGAGCGGGTGCTGCAGCGAAACCCCCGGGCGGTATGTGTGATCAGCACCTGCATCACCGAAACCATCGGCGACGATACGGATGCCGTCTGCGGCCGCGAGTGGGGGGTGCCGGTGATCCATCTTCACAGTGCGGGATTTTTGGGCGGGTCCTTCAACGAGGGGTTTGTCAATGCCCTGAAGGGGATCGGTACCCTGGTATCCCCGGCAGAGGCGCACGACGGCAGCATCAACATCGTCGGGGAGAAGAACCTGGAGTTCGAGGTGGAGGAGAACTACGAGGAGGTCGCCCGGCTTCTGGGGCTGCTGGACCTGGAAGTCAACGTGCGGTTCGTGCGCAACACGAGGGTGGACGACATATCCCGTTTTTCCGAAGGAAGCCTAAACATCCTGCGTGAAGGTGCGCTGGATCCGATCGGGAGGCACTTCCATGAGCAGTTCGGCCAGCCCTATCTATCCGGCTTTCCGGTCGGGCTGCAGGGGACGAGAGCGTTTCTCCAGGCGATCGGGGATGCCTGCGGAATTAAGGCGAACGAGGCCATCGCCGCAGAAAAGGCCCTGCAGGAAGAAGTTGCGGCTGATTTTGCGGATCTCCGGGGCGAGGTGATCAGTCTTTCCCCGTTCGGGTTCCAGTGCCCCGAGTTCTTCCTTCTCTCGGAGGTTGCCGGTGCGATCGGCGTGCGTATCGCGCCGGAGGGGACGGAGATCCCGGTTCCTTTCGGGACGCCGGTGGGAACGGCAGGAATCAGGCGGATGCTGCACCAGTGGAGGCGGTTTCTCCATGCGTGAACAGGGCTGCATCAACCCCCTCTGGCCCTGCGCCATGACCGGGGCGGTGGCCTGCCTGGCAGGATTTTCGGATCTCGGCGTGATCGTGCACGGCTCGAGCGGCTGCTACTACTACACCGAAACGCTCGTTCCCGTGCCCGTCCACTCCACCTTCCTGGTCGAAGAGGAGGTCATCTTCGGCGCGGAACGGCGGCTGCAGGAGGTGGTGGGGGATCTTGCCTCATTGTATCAGAAGCTCGCCATCGTCAACACCTGCGTGCCTTCGGTGATCGGGGAGGACATGCACCTGTTTCTGGAGGAGTACGACGTAATGATCGTCGATGCGCCCGGGTTTTCAGGGCACCTGGAAGACGGCTGGCGCACGGCCATCGACACCCTCGAACCAGAGGTCGACGAGCAGCGGGCGGGCATCAATATCGACGGACTTTTTTCCGCCGATCCCTTCTACTCCGGCAACAGGATGGAGGCGGAACGCCTTCTGGCCATGGCGGGGCTCGCACCCGCAACGCGGTTTTGTGCCGACACCCTGCACAAAGCATATCAGGCCGCGCCGGTCACAGTTGCCGCAAACCCCGATTTCCGCAGCGGAGTGGGAACGGATGCGGGGTCGCTTATGGGCATCAGGCCTCTCAAATCCTGCTTTTCAAAGATCGCCGCACTCTGCACCGGCGCGGACATCGATCCTGTCATGGAGCTGATCGATGAGGCGGAAGAGCGGATCATCCATGCCTGCGACCGTCATCTCCACCGCTTCGATCCGCCTGCGACCGCCATCTTTGCAGGATTCGGCCAGGCGGAAGCGGTAGCAACCATGCTGCGGGACTACCTGGATGCGGAGATCGTGGTGATCGGGTCGCGGAACCGGCCCGGAACGTCGCCCTTTCCGGTGGCCGAGACCCGCGATCTCGATCAGATCACCGACCTGATCGTGCACCACGCACCGGATCTGGTCATCGGGTCGACCTATGAAGAGACGGTCGCCGGGCGTGCGTCCTTCGTCCCGCTCACGCTGCCCATACGAGGAAGGATCATCCTCGCCCACCGCCCTCTCGCGGGAACGGAGGGGGCGCTCGGGATCATGGAATCGGTGCTCAATGCCTGTATGGACACGAAAAGAAAGCCGTAGAGGAGGGGCAGGAGCTCACTCGAATTCGTAGTATTTTTTCAGCCAGTCGCGGATCTTTTCCGATTCGATCCATCCCTGGTCGATCTGGTGGACGATATCGTTGATGATTCCAACCTGGCCGAGAATTTTCTCCGATATCACTTCATTTTCTCCCTGGAGGATGGTGAGGCCGACGATCACCTGGAGAGGGTTTCTCAGGTGGTCGTTGAGGATGGCAAACTGCTCCATGTTCTTCTCTATCTGCTTGAACGCCTCGAGTTTGAGTCTCTCCGTTTCCTTGCGCTCGCTGATGTTCCTGGCAACCAGGAGAACCGCGGCATTGCCATTATGCTCGAAGAGATGAGCATTGACCTCCAGCGGCACGAATGCCCCGTCATAGGTCTTGTAGACGGTTTCGTAAAGGCTGTGCTCGTGATCGAGCAGATCCCGCATGATATGCGGGTATTTCTCCTCTTCACCGGGGCCGAGGAGCTCTAAAGGGGTGATTTCGAGCATCTCGTGGCGGTAGTAGCCCAGCTGGCTGCAGGCTGCCTCATTGGCCTCGATAAAGGTGTCCGGCGTTCCGTCGCGCCTGATGCCGTGGACGAGCAGGGCATCCGTGCCGGTATTGAAAAATACCCGGTACCGCTCTTCGGTGGCATTCAGGCGGTCGTGGAGGGTGAGCTGGGTGGTCTCGAGCTCGGCGAGCATGTCGTTGATGGCCGATGCGAGCGTGGAAACCTCGTCATCTCCTTCGAACGAGACGCGGTCGGAGAAATCCTTCCGCGAACCGATCGCATGGACACGGGCGCTGAGAAATGAGAGGCGCGAGAGGACCGAACGTTCCAGCGACAGGATGACGAGCACCACGAAGATAAGCCCCCCGGCAAGGAGGAACAGGAGGAAATAGAGCGTACTCATCTTCCCCTGCGCGTAGATATCGCGGGGGAGGACTGCCCGCATCATCAGCGCAGGCGAGCCATAAATATCCTTGATCAGGCTGTAGCCTGCCAGGTGATTCTCGTCGAGGGACTGAATCTTCACCGGGGCGTCAACCACAACATGGTCGCCTTCATCCCTGCTGACAAACTGCTCGGGAGAGAGATCACTGCGCTGGAAGATATCATCGTATTCCGGGTGCTCGAGCACTACCTGCGGGGTGATGATCTCCACCGGCAGGGAGACCATGGTGGAGATGCGGGTTACCTCCGCGCCGTCGAGAAAGCGCCCCATGACAAACGATCCGGCCACCTCATCAGAACCGGGGGCCAGCACCGGGCGAGATGCCACCAGCAGGGGGCCTTCGGGGAGCATGACAATCCCCGTGAGCGCCGAATCAGGACCCGTAGGCGTGCTGAGGGGGAGCCCTGCGCCGATATGCGCTTTCAGGCTTTCGGGCACGGCAACGGGCGCACGCGCTTCGAGGTCATAGCCCATGTTGTCGAGAATCCGGCCGCGATCGTTGACGACGAGGACGACATTGATGCCCAGCCGTTCGAAGATCTGGTCGTTGAGGTCAATGAACCCTCCCGTGGACGAATCCCCGCTCACGTAGGAACGCGTTTCGCCTCGCGATGCCCACTCGTAGACCATTGCGTCGAGCATATTGATGTCGTCGACTAAAGCGTACACCATGCGATCGCAGTCCTTCATGGCGATCTCCACTTCTATCTGGGCGAACCCGCCAAGCAGGATGGTGGTCGATGCCGCATAGAGCACGATCAACAGACCGAGCAGCGTCGCCAGAATGATCACACCGGTTTTTTGGTAGATCTTCACATCGTTATCCCCCAGCCGAACCTACCGACAGATCCAAATGGCATCCTACATCCTGCACAGAGGTGAAAATCACAAAAACACCCGGATGCCGGGCCAAGCGCGGATAATTATTGTTTTCCCGTGCAGGACTACATATACATTATGAAATACGCCGGACAATCTCCGGTAAATGGTAAAAAAAGAATCAGGAGGTGAGAATCGTGGCGGCGATATGCTCTGCCACGACCATGGTCCCCGCCGATCCTCCCATATCCTTCGTGACCACACCCTGTGCAATGCTCACCTCGATCGCTGAAAGCACGGCATCGGCGGCCTCATGCTCGCCGAGGTGATCGAGGAGCATTGATCCCGCCCAGATGGTCGCCACCGGGTTGGCCACCCCCAGCCCGCGGTACTTTGGGGCTGATCCGTGGATGGGCTCGAACATGGAGGTACCTCCGGGGTTGATGTTGCCACCGGGGGCGAGGCCGAGGCCCCCCTGAATCATCGCTCCCAGATCGGTGATGATGTCGCCGAACATGTTGGGCGTGACCACGACATCGAACCATTCCGGATTTTTCACAAACCACATCGTCACCGCGTCCACAAAATTGAATTCCCGTTCCACATCAGGATACCCGGCGCCGACGCTGTCAAATACGTCTCTCCAGAGACCGTAGACATCGGTGAGGACGTTTGCCTTGTCCACCGAGGTCACCTTTTTTCTGCGCCGCATGGCCAGGTCGAAGGCGTAGCGGATGGCACGCATCGATCCTTCCCTGGACACCACCCCGATCTGGTAGGCGATCTCATCGGCATCGCTCTCCACATCGAGATCGAACCGGATGGAGTAGAGCTCGCGGATCACCTCGAGCTCCTTTGCCTCCCTGCCCTGCAGGCGGGAGCCTATGCCGACGTAGAAATCCTCGGTATTCTCCCGCACGACCACGAAGTCGATGTCCTCGGGCCCTTTGCCCGAAAGCGGCGTCTGCACCCCGCGCAGCAGCCTGATGGGACGCAGGTTGATGTACTGGTCGAAGGCAAATCGCAGCGCCAGGAGGATCCCCTTTTCAAGGATCCCCGGTTTCACCCGGTCATCACCGATCGCACCGAAGTAGATCGCCGGATAGCGGGCCAGTTCTGCAAGATCGTCTTCGGTGAGCAGCATACCTGTCTCCAGGTAGCGTTCGGCGCCGATATCGAACCGCTGCCAGCTGATATCGAATCCGTAGCGTTCACCGGCAGCATCGAGGACGCGGGTTCCCGCCTCGATAATCTCCGGGCCGATCCCGTCGCCGCCTATGACCGCGACCCGGTGCACAGCTCCACCTCCTCCAGCGTACGCGCCCAAGCGACCAGCCCGCCCGCATCAGCGATCTCACGGAAGAAGCCGGGCACCGGCTCAAGCGGATAGCGCTTTCCTGCGGCCTCGACCACGTGTTCTTCGAGGTCGACGCGGATTGTGCTTCCCTCATCGATTGCGTCCGCCTGTTCGCATATCAGGGGAAGCAGGCCCGTGTTGATGGCATTGCGGTAAAAGATGCGGGCGAACGACCGTGCGATCACCATGTCTACCCCGGCCCCCTTCAGGGCGAGGGGGGCGTGCTCGCGCGACGACCCGCACCCGAAATTCCTGCCGGCGACGATCACGTCGCCCGGTTCCACCTGCGCGGCAAAATCCTCCCGCGTGCCCTCGAAGGCATGGCGGGCCAGCTCTTGGGGGTCGTAGATGGTCAGAAATCGTCCCGGGATGATGGCATCGGTGTCGATGTCATCGCCGAACTTCCACACCCGCATCAGCTCACCTCCCTCGGGTCGGTGATCTCGCCCGCAATAGCACTTGCAGCCGCCGTTGCCGGCGAAGAGAGGTAGACCTCTGCCCTGGTGCTCCCCTGCCTGCCGCGGAAGTTCCTGTTCGAGGTGGAGAGCGACACCTCGCCCGGGGCCAGCAGGCCGAACGATCCGCCCATGCAGGGGCCGCAGCAGGGTGCCTCCACAAGTGCTCCTGCTTCCACGAACCGCTCGATCAGTCCTGCGCGAAGCACCTTCAGGTATTCCTCGCGCGATGCAGGGATGATGAGTACTCGCACGTCAGGGGAGAACGAGCGGTCACCGAGGATCTCCGCGGCCTCCAGGAAATCCTCGAACCGCCCGTTCGTGCAGGACCCGAGAAATACCTGGTCTACGCGGGTGCCGGCGACCTCCGTGACATCCACCACATGGTCGACATTGTGGGGCACCGCCACTTTCGGCACCAGATCCGCGACATCGTACTCCCGCACCTCGCAGAATGCGGCATCGGCATCGCTCTCAAGACGGAAGGGGGATATGGCACGGCGCTCCTCCATATACTTCCAGGTGAGCGCATCAGGCGGGACGATGCCCGTTTTCGCGCCCATTTCAATGGCCATGTTGCAGCAGGTCATCCTCCCTGCCATGGACATGCCTGCAATCGTCTCCCCCCCGAATTCCAGCGCCCTGTATGTGGCGCCGTCAGCACCGATATCGCCCGTAATGGCAAGGATCAGGTCTTTTGACCCCACGAAGGGGGAGAATTCCCCGCTCACCTCGATACGAATGGTCTCGGGGACCCTGAAGTAGAGGGCACCGAACCGGAGCACGAATCCCATGTCGGTGGACCCGATGCCGGTGGCAAAAGCTCCCGCCGCCCCGTAGGTGCAGGTATGTGAGTCCGTGCCCACGACGATCTCGCCGGGCCCCGCCCGCCCCTTCTCCATGACCACCTGGTGGCAGACGCCCTCATGGAGGTCGTAGTTGTGAATTCCCTGCTCACGGGCGAATTGCCGCATGTACGCCTGGTTCTCTGCTGCAGGAATCGAATCGGCCGGGACCTGGTGGTCAAAGAGCATGATCACCCGCCCGGGATCGAAGACCCGCTCTCCTCCCATCTGCTGAAAGACGCGGATGGCGAGGGGTCCGGTGATGTCATGGATCATCGCTCCGTCGACCGGAACCATCATGACATCACCTGCATGGACGTCCTTTCCGCAGGTGCGGGAAAAGATCGCTTCCACTGTCGTTGCCGCCATTAACGATCATAGAGGCATACGTCGTTGGACTTCATCTAATTTGGGGGAAATGCAAGGGATGTAACATATATGCCCTCCGGGGTACAACGTCTATCGCAGCGATGAGCAAAGGACCCACCCCTGCGATGAAACAGTTTTACGAGATGAAATCGCGATATCCGGACTGCATTCTCTTTTTCCAGATGGGGGACTTCTACGAGACCTTTGGCGAGGATGCCGAGCTGGTGTCCCGGGAACTGGATATCACCCTTACCGCGCGGGGCAAGAATGCGAATGGCGAACGTATGCCGCTCGCGGGAGTCCCCATTCACGCAGGCGACACCTACATCTCCCGGATGGTCCAGAAGGGTTACCGTGTCGCGGTCTGCGATCAGGTCGAGGATCCGAAGACCGCGAAGGGAGTGGTCAGGCGTGACGTGGTGCGGGTGGTGACGCCCGGGACGGTGATCGATTCAGGCATGATCGGCTCGTCACATAATACCTATCTCATGGCGGCGGCATTTGACCGACGGAACGGATCGATCGGCATGGCGTTTCTGGATATTTCCACGGGAGATTTCTTTGTCGAGGAGACCGGTGCCGGCAATGGCGCGGTCGAGGTGTTCACGGAGATCATGCGCAACCGTCCGTCCGAGTGCATCATTCCGCCGGGATTTCCCGGAGATCTCGTGCAGCGTATGGAGGGATCCGGTGTCCTAGTGACCACGTTCAGGCACGATGCCTTCGATGAGCAGACGGCAACATCGCTCCTCATCGAACACTTCTCCGTCTCCTCGCTGGAGGGGTTCGGGTGCGAGGGAATGCATGCGGCAATCGCTGCGGCGGGAGCCTGTCTGGCATATGCACAAGAGACGCAGATGACCGATCTCGGCCATATCAACCGCCTGCAAACACGGATCGCAACACAGACCATGGCGCTCGACGGCATCACCCTGAGGAACCTGGAGATATGCCAGAATATCAGGAAAAGCGGGGACGAAACCACCCTGATCCGGGTGCTCGATGATACCATGACGCCCATGGGGGGAAGGCTTCTGCGGACATGGGTCACCTCCCCTCTCATCGATCCCGGGGCGATCGATGCCCGGCTCGATGCGGTGGCGTTTTTCGCCGAAAATCCCCTCATCCGCAACGGCGTGCGGTCGCTGCTCCACCGCTTCGCCGACGTGGAGCGCATCGCCGGGAGGATCAGCTACGGCAACGCTGGGCCCAGGGATCTCAGCGTCCTGAACGCCTCTCTGGAAAGAATTCCTCAGCTCGTGGCGTACTGCCGGGACGGCGATGCCGCACCGCCTGCGCGGATCACGGAGGCGCTGGAGCATATCGCCGATCTCGGCGAGCTGCGTGCACTCATCGAACGGGCCATCGTCGACGACCCGCCGGCGCTGGTCAAGCACGGCGGGGTGATCCGGAAAGGCTACGATGCAACGCTCGACGAACTGCGCTCCACGGCCACCGGGGGAAAGTCATGGATCGCCGGATTCCAGTCAGATGAACGTGAACGAACAGGGATAAAGTCCCTGAAAGTCGGGTACAACAAGGTATTTGGCTACTACATCGAGGTTACGAAGGCGAACCTGCGCCTGGTGCCGCCGGAGTACCAGCGCAAGCAGACCACCGCAAACGGCGAACGCTACACCCTTCCGGCGCTTCAGGAGAAGGAATCGCTGATTGCCAATGCGGAAGAGCGCCTGGGGGCACTCGAGGCCGAGCTCTATGACCGGCTCATCGACCGGCTGCGGGGCTGGGTCCCCGACCTTCAGGCCACGGCGCGCGGCCTGGGAACCATCGATGTCTTTGCCGGTCTGGCGGAGGTCGCCCAGAAGCACGGCTACACCCGGCCGGAGATCACGGCTGATACAGCGCTGGTCATCCGGGAGGGGCGCCATCCGGTGGTAGAGCGGAGCCTTGCACACGGATTCGTCCCCAACGACACGGTGCTGGAAAGCCGCAAGGATCAGATCCTGATCCTCACCGGCGCCAACATGGCGGGGAAGTCGACATACATGCGTGGTGTTGCGCTCATCTGCATCATGGCGCAGACGGGCAGTTTTGTCCCCGCCGATTACGCCAGTGTGGGCATTGTGGACCGCGTATTCACCAGGGTAGGTGCATTCGACGATCTTGCCAGCGGACAGAGCACGTTTATGGTGGAGATGCTGGAGCTGGCCAACATCCTCAACAACGTCTCCACCCGCAGCCTGGTCATCCTCGATGAGATCGGGCGCGGCACGAGCACGCTGGACGGGCTTTCCATCGCAAGAGCAGTCCTCGAGTACCTGCACGGCAAGGGCTCGGAGGGGCCCCGAACCCTGTTCGCGACCCACTTCCACGAACTCATCGAGATGGAGGGCGAGCTCAAACGGGTCAAAAACTACCATTTCGCAGTCAAGGATACCGGTAAATCGGTCGTCTTCCTCAGAAAGATCATTCCCGGTGCAACTGACAGGAGTTACGGGATCCATGTGGCCAGGCTTGCCGGCATCCCGGGCCACGTGACCGCGCGCGCCGAAGACCTGCTGAGGAAGATCATCGAGGAGGAATATCGGCCGGCAGGCAAAAAGCCGCCCCGCTACACGCAGATGCTGCTCATCGATTCACCCGAGGTGCAGAGCGCCGACCAGGCGCTCATCGAGGAGCTCAGGGCACTGGATATCAATACCATGACGCCGGTCGACGCCCTTACCGCGCTGCATGCACTGCAGCGAAAGGCGCACGGGGAGAAGTGATCAACCATGGAGCCCGCACACCCGGACCCCCGCATCCGCATCCTCGACGAGGAGACCATCAACCAGATTGCCGCAGGCGAGGTGGTGGAACGCCCCGCCTCGGTGATCAAGGAGCTGGTGGAGAATGCCGTCGATGCGGGAGCGGAGACGGTCCGCATCGAAATTTCGGGGAGCGGCGGCATCGACCGCATCCGCGTCGTCGACGACGGCACGGGGATGAGCAGGGAGAATGTCCGCCTTGCGTTCATGCGGCATGCGACGAGCAAACTGCGGGCGATCGACGACCTGCACCGCATCCGGTCGATGGGGTTCCGGGGGGAGGCGCTGGCGAGCATCGCCGCGGTCGCCCGGGTGGAGGTGGTGACCAAGCCCCGGGGCTCGGGAGCCGTTCCGGCCACGCTTCTTGTGATCAGCGGGGGCGAGGTCGTAGAAGAAGGGGAGACCGGCGCTCCCGACGGAACGAGTGTTGCGGTGGAGGACCTCTTCTTCAACACCCCCGCCAGGAAAAAATTCCTCAAGAGTGCGCAGACCGAATTGCGCCATATATACACGATAGTGGAGCAGATGGCCCTTGCCCACCCCGACATCTCGTTCCGCCTGCTGCACAACGGCAGGGAGAAGATCGCCACCCAGAAGAAAGGCACGCTGCTCGACGCCATCAGCGCCCTCTACGGCAGTGACCTCGCCCGCGATCTCATCCCGGTCAGGGGCAGGACGGCGTACATGCAGGTGGAGGGGCTGATCTCCGCTCCCGCCCACAACCGCCCCAATACCGCTCAGATCCTCACATCGATCAACCACCGCCAGGTCTCCTCGGCACCGATCGCACGGGCGGTCAGAGAGGGGTACGGCACCCTGCTGCCAAAAGATCGTTTTCCGGTAGCGTTCCTCTCCCTGACCGTCGATACCAGCCTCGTGGACGTCAATGTCCACCCCACGAAAAGAGAGGTGCGGATCTCGAGAGAGGGCGAACTGGTCCGTGAAATTGCATCGATCATCCGGGAATCGCTCAGGTCCGCCCGCCTCATCCCGCAGGCATCCCCCCCTCCGATCCCGCGTCACCCCCGTATGCCCGAAAGCGGCTACACCCCGTCGCCGGGGGCATGGCGGGTGGAGGCACCGGTACGCGCCTACCATCCGGTGCACCGGGAGCAGAGCGCAACCGACACCCAGCTGCGGCTCACGGAGAAGGAGGTGCCGGGGGCCGCACGGGATGCGCTGCTGCCTGGCATGGAAGTCATCGGCCAGCTCGATGCCGCCTATATCATGGTTACCTCCGCGTCCGGCAGCCACGAGGAGCTGGTGCTCATCGACCAGCATGCCGCCCATGAACGCGTGCTCTACGAACAGGTGCGGGCGACGCGGGAGCAGGGGTTGCGATCCCAGGAGCTCCTGGTACCCGTGATCCTCACCCTTCGCCCCAAAGAGGCTGTTGCGGTGCGGGAAGCGCTTCACCTCCTGCTCGCAGAGGGTTTCGTGCTCGAAGAGTTCGGGAAGGATTCCTTTGCGGTGCGGACGGTGCCGGTGGTGCTTGGCAAACAGGTTGAGCCGGAGGTGATCGAGGATCTCATCGCAGATGTCATCGGGGATGACCTGCGGTCGGCCGCGGACAAAAAAGAGGCCGTCACCTGCATCATCGCCTGCCGGGGTGCGATCAAGGCGGGGGCGCACATGACGCTCGAGCAGATGGAACGCCTTCTTGCCCAGCTCTTCCTCACGGACAACCCCTACACCTGCCCCCACGGCCGGCCCACCATGGTGTCGTTCTCACGGGAACGGCTCGACAGAATGTTTCGGAGGAGCTGATCAGCCGGGTGCCTGCGCTGCCGTCCTGTCGCGCACCACGAGCCCCGGGACGATGCCGAAGGGAGACCAGCCCACAAAAACCCTGAAAACGGCCCGGTCATAAAAGATGGGCTCCATGCACACCACAGCATACTTCCCACCCGCATCTCGTTCGGGGATTTTCGGCGGGAAAGATTGATGAATGATCAGCAACATTTCTGCCTACCGGTGAATATCATGCCCATTCCAAGGAAGGATTTTGAACAGGGAGCCACCCCGTCAGAGATGAAGTCAAGGATCATCGAAGTGCTTGCAAAAAACAAGGGATATGCCTACACGCTGGATGAGATTCGGGAGCTGGTCTTCGGGGATAACAGCGGTTCTGCCGAGTCGTGGAAGGGAGCATGCTTCCTGCAGGATCTCATCGATGAGGGATATGTGGAGGAGAAGGTCGTCGAGGTGGAAAACGGGCGGTGGGTGTTCTATCACTGGAAATAAAGCCCCGGATTCGCAAAGAGATCTGAATACGGATCCCCGGAAAGCAGGGCGATCGCCGCATCCACCAATCCTCTGTGCTTATTCTGCACGAGAACCACGGAGTCCCGTACCGAAAATCGCCGGAACCAGAGCACCCGTATACAATCGCCGGGGCAAAGGCAGAAGGCGAGCTGTTTGATTTTTTTGGACGTACACCCCTGCGGAGCGTCTGTCGCGGTGGTTGTAGACCACCACCGTGCTGCCTGAACCAAAATATTCCGCGATTTTGTCACTGAACGCGTATTTCATGACGCGTTCGCTCGATCGGGAGGGGGTTCGGAGAAAAAATGCGTCCCTACGGGAAGCGCGCCCCGCCGTTCGATGTCCCGCAACAGATCATAGATTCCCGAGCGGTATACCCGAAACCTCCCCTCACCCTTCGGTCCTTCCATGAGATGGGCAACGTGGCTGCCGTCTCCGCATACCCGCCCCTCGGACGCTACGTAGTACCAGTTCACCCCGAGAAGGGGCGCATCATCCTGGTGCGCAAGCGGCACCATACACCGGGAGGCTTATACGAGGTGTGCGCGCCGTTTGAGATCTGACACGACCATCCGCACCGCACCGGACAGCAGGACTCTGGCGAGTATGAAGAGGAGAGGAACGATCAGCATCGATGCCGCCATCATGCCAAGGGAAACCCAGCGGCGGTGCCACAGGAGAGACACCATGGTAAAAAGGGAAAGAATGCGGAAGAGCGGGGCGAGGGGGTTTAGGGGCGATTGCAGGACCATGCCGATCAGGTTCACGGGATCACGATTCCATGCGCCCTGCCCGTCCGGCAGGACTGTTCTTTTGGTGAATAGTCGGCGGGGGATAAAACGGTATCGCTGCTATGGCAGGGGAAGAGGGTTATGCCCTGCAACGGCATAGGTCGGCCGTGCCCCGGAGCACATAGAGCGTTTCGTCTTCCGCCTGCTCTGAAGCAACAATAAATACGAGAAAGCCATGACGGGCAAAGATCTGCTGCACCTCCTCGAGCCCGGTAAGCGAGGAGACGAGGATCAATATCCGGCCGCGGGGAGAGAGGACGCGGTGCACCCCGGCGATAAACCGGGCAATCACCTCCCGCCCGCTTCCGCCGCCGTCGAGGGCGTATTCAAGCCAGTCGTCGAGACGCACTTCATCGCGCGTGGGAAGGTAGGGCGGATTGAAGAGGACCAGATCGAATTCACCGCAGATGCCCGCGAAGAGATCGGCCCGCACCACCTCCACCCCCCGCATGGCGGTGGCAACCGCCGCATGGGGGTTGATATCGGTGGCGATGACCGGAGCGATCGCCGAGAGGCGAGCCGCGATCTCGCCGCTCCCGCATCCCACCTCGAGCACGCGATCTTCGGGCGATAGCTCCCGCAACGCTGCGCCCAGCAGGAGGTAGGTGTCCTGTTCGGGGGAATAGACCTGATCGCGATGATAGTCGCCCACCCCCGTTTTGAGACTGCGCTTCCTGTTCATGGATCGGTATGAGGTTGGGGGACAGGGATGAAGATTCCCCCGGTTTTTCACCCGGGACGCGGGCTTCTCCCCGAAGAACAAAAAAAAAGCCTTGGTGCCTACTTCACCCAGCTTTTCCGCACCTGCAGGGTTTCCAGGAGCATCTGCTGCGTTTCCGAACCGCGGGTGCAGTAGAAGGTGTTGTTCAACCCCAGTTCCGCAGCAAGGGGGCAGGTGGGGCAGATACACTGTATTTCCTTGGTGATGCACACGCTCTTTCCCGTGGTGCAGAAGGCGAGTTCGTTTTCCTCAACGTTGCATTCCTTATAATTGGGGCACTGCGGGCAGATGCACTGTTGTTCCCGCTTCTCGACGATCAATAGTCTCTCCCGCTTTGAGAGAGAGAGTGCCTCCATCATCTGCTGATATGCCTGAATATCCATACCATTCCCTCACCTGCAACATGGCGAGCCCCCTATTTAACCATTTCTGCATCGGGTATGCGTATAGGTAATGCCCCCGTCTGATGCCGGGTTACCACACCGCGTTTGCGATCAGGGCGAACTCCTTGAGGGGGAGGGCCTCCGGGCGGGCCCGCAGGATGTCCGCAGGCAGGACCCGCACCATGGCCTCCACGCGTGCATCGCCCAGCATATTCGTCGAGGCCTTGAGGGCCTTGCGCACCGTTTTCCGGCGGTGCGAGAAGAGAGCCCGCACGATATCCGCATACAACTGGCGGTCATTGATGGGGTAGGGGGGCTCCCGCGGCGTGATCTTCATTACCCATGACCGCACCTGCGGTTTGGGCCGAAACGCATTCGGCGGGAGCTCGAGAATCGGTTTTACGCGGGCATACGTCTGTACCATCACCGAAAGCCGGCCGCATTCCGGTGTTCCCGGGAGGGCAACCATCCGCTGCCCGAACTCTTTCTGGAACATCAGCACCGCGGTCTCGAACCCTATGTCGAGCAGCCGGAACATGATCTTCGAGGAGGCCGAGTAGGGGAGGTTCGCTACGACGAGATCGAAGGGAGGCAGGTCGCATTTTACCGCATCGCCGTGAATGAGCGTGAGCTGCCCGGTTGAGATCTCCTCGGAAAAACGCAGGGCAAGGTTCTCGCAGAGTGCCGGATCGAGTTCGACGGCGATGACCTTTGCGTCTTGTTCGAGCAGGGCTCGGGTGAGAATCCCCTCACCGGGGCCTATCTCCAGCACACGCCTGCCCTGCACATCGACCGCCCCGACAATTTTTGACACGGCGTTTCTGTCGATGAGGAAGTGCTGATCGTGCCTGGGTTTCATTTTGAGGTAAAGAGGTGGTATTTTACGTGAGGATCTTCGAGTTCCTCCATGATCCGGTTGAGGACCATCTTTTCGGGATGGGGAATGGCTTTGATGCGTTCACTGATATCTGCGAAACTCGTAAACGGCGCCTTCTCCCGTTCTTTGAGAATCTCCCACATCAGCTTTTTGCCGATCCCGGGGAGCAGGTGCAGCATATGCAGTTTCGGGGTCACCGAAATGGCCTTGTTGAAGAACTCGACAAAGCGATCCTCGTGCTCCTTGACGATGCGCTCCACGGCAAAGGGCAGCTCGAGCTTCGCGGTGGGCGTGAGGTCCTCGTAGCCGATCCGCCGCTTCACCCGCTCGATCTTGTCCCGCTCCTTGTCACCGATGTACACCATGTCATGGAGCTGGACTTCGTCTGCCTTGGGCACCAGCTCAAGCAGTTTGAACTGGTCGATGCCCACCGCCTGCAGCAGCGGCTCCCTCCGGAACTGTGGGCGCGGATCGTTTGCATGCCCGCGCGGAAGGATATCGATCACTACTGCATGGATTTCCTTCTTCTCGGTCCTCATCCTAACCCCTCAGAAGTGGGCCATCACGAGGTCGATTATTTCGTCGAGTTCCTCACCCGAAAGTGTAAATCGTTCCTTTGCGTAGATTGCCCGAAGTTCATCACGCGTCCGGGGCATGACATTGGCGATGCGAAACGCAATGTCAGGCTTCATTTTTTCGAGCTTCACCAGTTCTTCCACGAGGTTTCGTGCGTTTTCAGCGCTGGTTTTCGCAAGAAGATTGGCATGTTCGATGCTCTTTCGAAGTTCATAGGACATCTCTTCGCCCTCATCAAGGCGTATCGCCTCGATCGAGAGCAGGGTCTCCCGAACCTCCGGAAGTGTTACCCTCTCTTCGCTACTGATACCCTTCACTTTCATGCCAATCACAATCGATGGGAATTATATTTTTTGTGGTTTTAGATGTTGCGATCGGGCAATGACCGTTTTTGTCGCATTGCCGTCCCTGATCTCGACAACCCAGGCGCGTCCCCGCTGCCCGACCACCGTTCCGGTCTTTCCGTGGAAGCGGCGGTGCGGCATACCGGCGTGGACGCTCGGATCGATTACGAGATGGACCCTCTGCCCGACATCGAATTTCTGGATCACCGTGGTTGCCGGTGCAATACCTCTCCTTCGCAGTGCCTTCTTGAATTTATACCGTGTCTTTTTTCGTGGACCATTATGATGTGCCATATTCACCTACTCCGTCTTCATCTGTTGGGGGGGTCGCGTTTCGGGGACGACCGCTTCTACCATCACCACATCCAGGCTGGTCACCCGTGCCGCAGCACCCAGGATTTCAGTGAGACTCGGCGTGGTTCTTCCGCCATCCCCCGAAATCAGCTCTTTGATGTAGAGTCCCGCCTCGCCAAGGACTTCTATCAAAAATTTACCGTCCTGGACTCCAACGCACTCTATCTCCTTGACGTGGCGCTTTCTCACCCTGTCCGATCGGCGATGCGATACTCTCGCCGGGGTGCGCTGGTGTATTGTCGCCCCCTCGAGGGTTTTCAGGGCGGTTTGCACCTCCTCTTTCGAGAAAGCACCATCGATTTCAACCAGAATGCTGTATTTTTTATGCGCTTTTTCGGATTTAATAGTTTCCACTTCACGGCGGTCGCTTAGGTGGTCGAGCATGACCGCAACCCTTCCCCCGGCGCTCCGGTTGACGGCTTCCTGGAGTGCGGGGAGGTCATGGTGACGGGTCGTGGGTGCCACCACCTCGATCACAAAGGGACGGCCCGTGCCCAGCATCCGGGCATCGATGTCCTCGCGCCCCGCACCGTGCAGCACGGCATCCTCTGCCGAAAATGCCGCAATCAGCGGCCGGGCGATGAGCTCTTCCACCGAGTCGGCATACATCTTGCCGGTGAAACCGCACCGTTCGCACCCTTTCCCCCTGCATACCCTGCAGTGCCAGCGGGTCTGGGGAATGCCCCGCTCGTACTTCCAGTACCGCCCGTAGATGAAGAGGGGGCTGATCTGCACCTCCACACCACCCCTGGCAAGGTCGGCGATGGCCACCACGTCGGGCTGCTTGAAATCCACCTCGTGCCCCGTGCGCGCGGATACCCGTTTGCCCACCTCGCGGTTGAACTCTGCTTTCAGGGGTTCGGGGTGGGTGAGCGAAAGGTCGGTCCAGACCATCTCCTCGCTCTCGGTGATGAGCGGCGGCACCCTGCAGCCGATGAGCAGGGTGTCGAATTCGATGCCCTCCAGCGCCGCTGCAACCCGGTCGGCCCATGAGTCGAGCTCCTCAAAGAGCCCGCTGCATATCCAGCATACCTCGGTTTCCGGTGCAAATGGCACATCCCGGGCTATCGCTCCGGTGATGCGAAGTGCCCGCCCTCGCTCGTCATTACCAAGGCTGTGCGACCGCTTCCCGAACATCCTGCCGAGACAGTGGTCGCATATCGGCCCGTATTCAAGAATCGAGGCCACACAATCGAGAAGTTCCATCAGCATTCGCTCCGATCGATTTCATTTAATACCACCGTGATGGTGTGGTCGGCATGCAGTATCCTCGGCCCGACCGATACGCGCGCAAGATCGGCCGCCAGTGCAGCCTCTTCCGCGGTAAAGTCCATATGATCGCTCAGCAGCCAGGCGTCCGGGAGCGCCTCCAGCTCCCTGACATCCGCGCCACCCTCGTCGAGCTGCACGAACTCGTGCTCGCCGAGCAGCTCTGCCAGACCCCCTCTCCTGACATACACGCCTTTCGTCGATTCGCGGTATTCAGAACCGCAGGGGATGTTGAGTGCCTTTTTGATGAGCGATGCGGCGCTGCGCTCGTCAGGACTGAGGTAGCGCAGCTCGTCTCCCCGGAAGAGGACCGTCTTCGGGGGGTCCGGCTCGCCGAGGAGGACGAGGATACACTCCACATCCCGCCTGATATCGTGGGAGAGAAAAAAGGCCGAATTCACGCACCTGCAGATCACGTCCATGCGCCCCGCGCCTCCGGGAAGGTCGTTGAGCGAGAAATCACCGGTCGTCCGGGCCCGGTGGCCCACCACCGCAAACCGCACCATTGGTGTTACATCCCGCCGAACTTCTTCATCATGCGCTGCATGTTGAATTTGCCGCCCCCGCCCCCGCGGAAGAGCTTGAGGGCGCGCTGCATGGTCTTGTAGTACTTGAGGAGCTCGCGCACCTCGTCGGGTGAGGAGCCCGCACCCATGGCGATGCGGTGGATGCGCGATCCCCCGATCACCGAGGGGTTTTCCAGTTCGGCATCGGTCATTGAGTCCATGATGACGCGGTAGCGCTCCATCTTCTGTCCGGTCACGTCATAGGCGTCCTGCGGGATGTCCATGCCGCCGAGGGGGAGCATGCTCATGACCTGCTTGAGCGGCCCCATCTTTTTGAGGGCTTCCATCTGCTTGTACATGTCGCGGAGGGTGAACTTGCCCTTCAGGAGGGCGTTCATGTCCACGTCATCCTCGCCGATGACCTCTTCTGCACGTTCCACGAGAGCCCGCAGGTCGCCCATGCCCAGCAGGCGGGAGATGAAGCCGTCGGGATCGAACCGCTCGAGATCGTCGATGGTCTCCCCGCTCCCGATGAACACGATACCGCTCTGTGTCTCGGAGACCGCCGAGAGCGCACCGCCACCCTTGGCCGTTCCGTCCATCTTGGTGATGATCACGCCGTCGATGTTGATGGCGTCGTGGAAGCGTCGTGCCTGGTCACGCGCCTGCTGGCCCAGTGCCGCATCGATGACCAGCCACCGGTGGGTTGCATGGGTGAGCTCGTTGATCCGGACGATCTCGTCGATGAGGTCGTCTTCCAGTGCGTGCCTCCCCTGGGTATCGATGATGACGACCTCGGCATGTTTGAGTTCCCCCAGCCCGCGCCGGATGATCGCCACGGCGTCCTTCTCCTCGGCCTCGCCATAACAGGGGACGTTGATCTTCGTGCACAGGGTGTTCAGCTGGGCGTAGGCTCCCGGACGGAAGACGTCGGCACAGACCACGCCCACCCTGAGGCCTTTGCGCTGGAAGTAGCGGGCGATCTTGGCCGTTGTGGTGGTCTTTCCGCTCCCCTGCAGCCCGGCCATGAGGATGGTCTGCGGGCCCAGCTGCACCTCCGCCCCGTGCCCCATCAGGTTGACCAGTTCCTGGTAGACGATGCGCAGCACGTGCTCCCGCACGCTCATCCCCTTCGGCGGTTCCTCCTCGAGGGCACGCTGCTTGATCGCCTGGGAGAGCTGCATCACCAGCTTGACATTGACATCCACACCGATGAGAGCGCGCTGGAGATCCCGGACCAGCTCATCAACCGCCGCCTTGTCGATGACCGTTTTGCCTGCCAGTTTCTTCAGTGCGTCCTTGAGTCCGCTTCCCAGCCGGTCGAGCATTTTTTAGTCCTCCTCACGCAGGAGCTCATCCACCACGTCTTCGGGGCGGAAGGGGACAACATCGTCGTAACTCTGCCCCACGCCGAGAAACATGACCGGCTTTCCTATGGTATGGGCGATGGAGATGGCCGCCCCTCCCCGGGGATCCATGTCCGCCTTGGTCAGGACCACGGCGTCGGTGCCCACCGCATTGTTGAACTCCTCCGCGCGGATGACCGCGTCGTTGCCCGCCACCGCTTCGTCGACATAGACCACCAGGTCGGGTTTCATCACGCGGCGGATCTTTTCCAGCTGGTTCATGAGGTTGGCGCGGTTGTGGAACCGCCCGGCGGTATCCGCAAGCACGACGTCGATGGAATGAGCGGTGGCATACTGCACCGCATCAAAGAGCACCGCGGAAGGGTCGGCGCCTTCCTGGTGGCGTATCACCTTCACTCCGACGCGATCGGCATGCGTCTTCATCTGCTCGTTGGCGCCTGCCCTGAAGGTGTCGCCCGAGCCGATGACCACCGAATAGCCCTGTTTTTTCAGGTAACTGGCGATCTTGGCGATGCTGGTCGTTTTCCCCGTGCCGTTCACTCCGGTGAAGAGCACCTTGACGGGGCGTTCGTGAGAATCGATGTACCCGGTGAGGGAGAAGCCCTCCCCGAGTACATTGAGGAGCGCGCCTTTCAGCGTATCCATCACGAGGGTGTCCACCGATGCACCGATCTTTCTGCGCCTTCCCACGAGATCGGATCGCATATGCTCGACGATGGCATCCGCCACCGGCAGCGCCACGTCATTTTCCAGAAGCACGATCTCCAGATCCTGCAGCGGTTCGGCGACATCCTTCTCGTCAAGCATCACCTCACGTTCGGTGACCAGCACCCTGACGCGCTCGGCGAGCGTCGATTTCTTCTTCGCAGTCTTTTGTTCAGGAGCCGGTGCCTCTTCTCCCGGTCCTTTTTCGGGCACGGGAGCGGGCGATTCCTCCACCTCAACGGGAAGGGGCTCCTCCGGTGCCGCCTCAGCCGCAGACTCGATGCTGAGCCCGAGCTTGTCTTTGACGCCGCGGAGTTTGTCTTTCAGTGAACCGAACATGAATTATTGACCTGCCTGGGACGACTGGGCCTTCCTGTAGGTCATCTCGATCCGTTTAGCCACTTCGTTGGCCTGGGTGCGGATCTCATTGATATTTGCGGAGAGTTTCTTTATCATCGCTTCCATTTCCCGGTTGCGATCCTGGAGAAAGTCGATAGCCTCGGCATTCCGGCGCTCAACAATGACATCGGACCCGATATTGAGCAGAACCCTGTCGGGATCGACAATCTTCACCCGCAGGCTTGCCCCTCCGCCGAGCTGGAGCAGCACCACATCGCTGCCGTTCTCGCCCATTTCTTTGAGCGTATCGATGGCGGCGAACGACTCGAACCGTCGCTGCTCGATCATCTGCATCTGGCGGGAGAGAATTTCTATCTGCTGGCCGAACTCGTTGAGATACTCCTGGAGCATCTCCATTTCGCGCCCCTGCACGTTCTCCACGTTATTCACCATCAACAAGGGTTACGCCAGAAACGGTGATATAATTTCTCTTGAGCCGGTGTTTGCTCCCCAGATCCGTAAAAATTCGTTCTTGTGCCTGTGTTTCGTTCGGGGCGTCGATCGTCTTGGTGTAGGTCTTCCACACGCTGCCGATTTTGAACGTTCCTGTCACTTCATACTGTGCCATACCATCACTCCAAAAATCCGAAAACTTCCTCTATTCTTCCCAGCTCGAACCCGCTCGTATACTGCCCCGCAAGGAACCCTTTGCTGTTGGCGACCAGCCCGGTGCCGATCAGCCCGCTCCCCATGTTCACCGAACCCGTCCCGATGGGAAGGTCGGCCATAGCCTCGAGATGGGCGATCTCCTGGGCTGTCGCACGGGCATGGACAAGCACCCCATGATTTGTGCTCACCGCCGCCATGCCCACGGTGGGCAGTCCCCCGAGCGTGCTCATGAGCACCGGTACTTTGAGAAATGAACCGATCTCCTCTGCCAGACCTTCGGACATTCCGGGATGCACCACGGCAAACACATCATTCGCCAGAATCACGTTGCCTGCAGCGTTCATGACACGCTCGAGCAGCATCACGTCCCGGTACTCCTCCAGCACCGCCCGCTCCTCCGGGGTTGCGAGCCCGCTGACCACCAGCCCGTGGGTATTCCCGGCAAGCAGCGATCCGACGATCGAACTTCCCTGGATGGTGGTGGTGACTATCTCGACGTCGAGTTCGTCTTTCACCGCTGCAGTGAACGGTTCCGGCGCCGATGGAGGGAGGACTGCGATATCCTCGAATACCCTTGAGAACACTCCGATGTGCTGATCGCCGGCAAAATCGATCGTGTCGGTCATCTCACTCCTCGGCGAGCTCGGCCTGAACCTGCCCGTCCTCGAATTTCATAGCGCGGATGCGTATCTTCCTCGGGGGTTTTTCACTGCCCCGATCCCACACTTTCTCGTTGATGCTGCGGTCGAGCTTGACGTCCTCGCTCTTCATGTGCTTGACGAGAAATGCGCGGATGTCTTTGACCGCTTTGTTGCTCCGCTTCCACCGGGGAGCCCTTTTTACGTCGCGGAGAGGGATCACATAGATCTGTTCTTTCAGTACGTCGACCATGCGCTTACACCTTCAGAGAGCTGCGGCGCCAGCTGCGGCGGCGCGGATGCGAACTCACGTTCCTTTTCGTCCTGATCATCACCCAGGCCGGCACGCGGCGGTTCTGCTCGCATGCTTTCGCCAGCCTGATCTTTCGACCTTTCGTCACTTTGCTCATAGTATTCACCAGATAAGATTGTTACCCGCAGATGACGCTCACGACGAGCGACTGCCGGTGGCGTGCAGGGAAGAGCGATGCAAGATCGCACCCGCGGTCGCGGAGTGCTCCCCTGATCTCGTGCTCGTAATCACCGTTCTCGATCTCTCCAGTCTCACCGAAGCGAACCACCAGGTGCCGCTCGGCGAGGCGTTTGACCTCGGTGGTGCCGAACCCGAGCAGGGGGCGGACATAACTGCACCCAAGTCGTGCTTCAATGCTCTGCACCTCACCGGTGGAGAGCATGGGAACACGATCGTTGAACCTTGTTCCGTCACCCACAACCGGGTACAGCGCGGCAAGGCGGGAAATGGCATGGCGATGCACGAGGTTGATGGCATCGTTCGGGTATCCGCATCCCACCACCATGTCACATGCCTCCTGCAGCAATGCATCACCGAGCACCCTCGTGTAATGGGGAAATCCCAGCGCCTGCGCCGCATCCTTCACGGCTGCAATATCCTGCCCGGGGCGGAACACGAAGGTATTGAGTTCCACCTCGTAGTCGCGGGATAGCATGACCGCGGCGAGAGCACTGTCCTTTCCACCACTGAAGAGAACCCCGGCTTTCATTTTCGTTTGATAGTGAAATCCCGTTTTCCAGGGGTAATCTGCTGCAAGAGCGCTTTCAACTGCTCGTCGGTGAGCCGCTCGCGTATTCTTCCGCTCTGGGCAAGCACGACAAGTTGCTGTTCGATCGCCCGGGCAAACTCTGGGCGGGTGAGTTTGATGGTGTTGAGGCGCTCGCGGGCCTGAGGTTCGAGCACCTGCTTCAAAATCAGCTGGATCTGTGCATCCAGCTGTTTATGCCTCTCGATCTCCTCTTCCATCGCACCCTGTTCCGCCTGCTGACGCTGGAGCTGCTCAAGTCTTCGTCGACGAAGTTCCGCCAGCTCATCATCGCCCATGAATATCACTCATTTAATATTTGGCCAGATCGGGGACCGTCTCGGCCACACCCATCTTGAGGTCGTTCGCGATCCTGTCGATAAACGAGCGACCTTTTGCGGACACGATCCTTCCCGTGCCCACACGCTCGATCAGCCCTGCTTCTTCGAGCTGCTGGAGCGCCTTGCGGAGCACGGAACCGCTTCCCCTCCTGAACTGGTAGGGGTTGGACCCGCGGTCACGGTTCCCGCCATAGAATGTTCTCATACGCTGTACACCTACCGGTCCGTCGATATAGACGCGGCGCAGAATGGAGGCTGTCCGGATATACCACCAGTCCTCCTGGTTCGGCGGCGCCTGTTTATGAACCCCCGTCTTGGCAAACGATGCCCACTCAGGCGGCGTGATCGGCTCAAGTGCTTTGAGCTCCTCTGCCGTTTTGTTGATGAGCACGGCGGGGGGTATGTCAAATACCGTTGTCATGTAGTATCCTCACTATCAATGTATCTAGTAGCAGTCTATACATATTTGTACAATGTCCTTTTAATTATTTCGAGCGGACCGCCCTTATGGTTTCGGGCGTGCTGCGCCAAGGATCATGGTCCGCCCCCGTACCTGGAGGAGACGCGCTCCCGCACGCCGGGCGACGTCTTCAGGGTCGATCTCGCAGTTCCTGAGCCACTTGATCTTCACAGGGGAGCGGGTTTTCAGCTGCACGCGGATCTCCTCGATGAGGGCACCGGTGCACCCCTGCTTCCCGATCCAGACCGTTGGTTTCAGTGTGTGAAAGGGCTCACCCTTCATGATCCGGCTTCACCACCTGATAGCGCCGCTGGTACCCGCAGGCAAGACAGGTGACCACCACCTTTCCGCCATGTATCCGCACCCGCGCGTTCACCCCGAAAACCAGATATGCATGGCACCGCCGGCAGTACCTGCGCCGCAGTGCCCGGGGAACCCTCACGCGCGTGCGCATTGCGATCTTTAATGCACGCTCCACGTAGCGGTCGCTCCACTCGGGGTGCTCTGCATGCACGCGCTCTGCCTCGGCAAAGAGCAGCTCGATGCGTTCCATTGCGATTCTTCGCCTGTTCGGGTGCTTTGATTTCGCTGCCATTGTTTTGTTCTGTCAACCCGGGTAACAACTCAATACATTTTTCCTCCGAGATAATATAACACAGGGTAATGCGCGCATCCTATACCCATTGCGAACTCTGTGAATGGCGATGCGGGGTCGACCGGCTCGCAGGCACGCGCGGGGTATGCCGCGTGGGCGCTGCCGAGGTGGCGTCGATCAGCTGTTCCGAGACACTGCGCAGCATGTCGGTCACCCTGCTCGGGTGCTGCTACCGCTGCCTGCACTGCAACGCCTACCGGATCTCCCAGTACCCCGATCCTCTCTGGTGGTACGGAAGAAGCCTCACTCCCCGGGAACTCGTGGACGAGATCCTCTGCCACCTCAAGGAGGTGAAGGGAATCTGTGTGGACAAGATCAGCTTCACGGGAGGCGATCCGGCAATCCACCTGCCCTTCATCGAAGAGGTTGCGGACGTCGTCAGGGAGCGGGACCTCCCGCTTGGCATCGGCATCGCCACAGGAGGCTTTTCCACCCCCGAGGCGATGGAGCGGATCGCCTCCCTCTGCTCCAGCATCACCTTGGAGATCAAGGCATTCGACGATCACGTGCACCGCGCTCTCACCGGGGCACCCGCAGGGCCGGTGCTCCGCAACGCCGCGTACCTTGCACAGTGCGCCCCTGAAAAGATCAGGGTCTTTCGCACCGTCGCCATTCCCGGCATCACCGATCGCCAGATCCCTGCCATTGCCGCCTACATCGCGGATCTCAACCCCGATATCCCCTACCGCCTCATCGGCTTTCGCCCGAACTTCATCCTCTACTACCATCCCGGGCCCAGCATGGAGGACATGGAGCGTCTTGCAGGGGAGTGCAGGGAACAGGGCTTGCACGACGTCGCCTGGAGCGGCTACTACCCGGATGCTGTGCCTGCAGGGATCGAGGAGAGAAAAAAGATGCTTTCGCCGCGGTATGCGGGATGCGAGGAGGCAGCACTTGCTGCGGCGTACGTGCAGAGTGCGGGCTGCCCCACCCACCCGCGGGACTGCGGCGCGTGCCCCCTCCGGCACCGCTGCCCGGCCACCCTCAGGGAACCCTGGAACCGCCGCTGATACTCACGGGGGCAGGATGCGGACGGCGCGCCCGCATACCATGAGCCGCTCCTCGCAGAAGAACTTCACCGCTTCGGGAAGGGCGATGTGCTCCTCGATGAGGATGCGGCCGGCGAGCGAATCCTCATCATCCCCGTCGCAGACGGGGACAGGGCGCTGGATGATGATGGGGCCGGTATCCATCCCCTCGTCCACGAAATGCACGGTGCAGCCCGAATACTTCACCCCATAGTCGATCGCCTGGCGCTGTGCGTGGAGACCGGCAAAACTGGGGAGCAGTGCGGGATGGATATTGATCATCCTCCCCTTGAAATGGGATACGATGCCCCTGCCAAGGATGCGCATGTATCCGGCGAGTATAAAGAGATCTGCATTGCATTGGTCCATCGCTTCGAGGAGGGCGGCTTCATACTCCCCTTTGTCGGCATACCGGGAGTAATCGACCACGAACACAGGGATCTCCGCCCGCTTTGCCCGTGTAATGGCGTACGCCTGCGGATTATCGGTGACGAGTCCTGCACACTGCGCAGGAAGATTTCCGTCCTCTATCCTGTCGATGATTGCCTGAAAATTGGATCCCCGTCCCGAAGCAAGGACAGCAATGCGTTTCATACCCATTGATTCGGCACAGGGCCCATTTAATCATTCTCCACGTCCGGGCCACGCTCCCGGGGGAGGATCAGTTTGACCTCGAGGATGCGTTTTCCCCGCATCTTCATGACCATGAGCCTGATGCCGGTTTCGGGGATCACCACCACCTCTCCCCGGCGGGGGATGTGGCCGAGACGGTCGATCAACAGGCCGCCGATGGTCTCATAGCTCTCGTAGAGGGGCAGCGCAATCTCCAGGGTTTCATTGATGCGGTCCACCCATGCACGGGCGTCGACGACGTAGACGCCCGGTTCCACTTCCTGCACAGGGGGGGCTTCCTTATCGAATTCGTCCAGGATCTCCCCCACCAGCTCCTCAAGGATGTCCTCCACCGTGACGATGCCGGCGAATGTCCCGTACTCGTCCAGCACAATCGCCATGTGCAGTTTGCGGACCTGCAGCTCGTTGAGGAGCTCGTCGATGCGTTTGCTCTCCGGGACGAAGCAGGGCTCGTAGACCAGGTCCTTGATCGAGGCCACTTTCCTCCCCGAATACAGGGCGCCAAAGACATCCTTGACATTGAGGATGCCGGTGATGTTGTCCATCTGGTTATGGTAGACGGGGATGCGGGAGAACCCGGTTTCGTTGAAGATATTGATGGATTCTTCAAATGTCACCATCTCCTCGATCATCACCGCATCAGCCCGCGGCGTCATGATCTCGCGAACAGTGGTGTCCGTGAAGCGGAAGACGCGGTACAGCATCTCATGCTCCTCCTCCTCGATGGTGCCCGCCTCTTCGCCCACATCGATCCACTGCTTGATCTCCTCCTCGGTGACCGCAGGCCTGGTTATCTCCGCACTGATGGAGAACATCCGCTTGATCCCGTCATACAGCCAGAGAATGGGGGTGAACACGTAACAGAGGAAGAGAATGGGCCCTGAAGAGATGAGAGCGAATTTCTCCGTCGAACGCGCGGCGTAGGTCTTCGGGCCGATTTCCCCCAGCACCAGCATGATGAAGGTTACCACACCGGTCGCGATCCCCACACCGACATCCCCGTAGCGCTCGATGGCGATGGAGGTGGCAATCGCCGCCGCAGCAACATTCACGACGTTGTTGCCGATGAGGATGGTGATGAGAAGATGATCGGTGTTCCGCTTCAGCTTCTCGAGCGCCAGCGCTCCCCGTACGTTCTGGTCGATCAATGTCCGGACTTTTGCCTCATTGATGGATATGAGAGCGACCTCGGATCCCGAAAAAAACGCAGAAAACACGATGCAAAGAGCAAATAGCAGGAATTTCGCGCTTTCCGATATCATCGCATCCACGCCGCGATCACGGCTCTATGCTCATCTTCGTTCATATACGACAAAACTATCTCATTATTGAGTTGAGAACTAATAAAACCAGCGTTATTCCGAAACGGGGAATACACATTTCAAGAAGAGATTTCGCCTATTAATCGTTGCAGAGCGCCCCATATCATCCGGAGGGGAGTTCCCCTGCCGGTGCAGGCCAACCCCTGTTCACGCATCGTCCCAGCAGTCCTGCAGGAATGCCATCTCACCCGCAAGAAGGGTAATCTTCTCCTCGGAGCACAGTTCGGCAGCAAAGTTCCGATCCTCTATCTCAAGGGTAAGGTTATCCGCGTAGCCCTGCTGCTTCAGGAGCGAGATGATGCCCGCAATGTCATCATTTCCCGTCACCGGAAGGTGTACGGCTTTTGATGCCACCCCACTCACGTGCACGTTTGCGATGCGGTCACCGCATGACGTAATGTAGGCTTCCACTTCCTCTACCGACCGCCTCAACGCATGGGCCACGTCGAGGGTGAAGAAAAGCCACGGTTCCCGTTCGAGCAGTTCACGCACGTCTTCCGGCGTGCAGAGAAGCGAATTCACCTTCCGCTCCATATTCTCTATCGCCACGCGGACGGATTTGCCCTGCGCAACCCCCTGCAGCTCATCGATATAGTGCTCAAATCTTCGATAGTCCGCATCGCTCGGCACCCTCTTGGCAGTGCGCCGTCCGGGGTGCAGGGTGACGGTCCGCGCCCCCAGCAACTCTGCCATTTCCACGGCGTGGAGGGCATATTGCACCGATACCGCGGCGATATGGGGGTTGATGGAACACGGATTCAGGTCGAGTACCGGCGCATGCACCGTAATGGGAGCGAGGCGGGGATGGGCCCGTATGCAATCCGCGATCTCATCGAGTGGCATATCCCTGACCCAGAAATGCGGGGTTTCAATCCAGAACTCGATGCCCGTAAGGCCCGCCTCCTCCACAAAATCGAAGATCTGGTCGGTGGGATACTCGTGAAAGAACATGCTCGAGACGGCAAACTGGACCATGCTATCAATTGATATTTTCTCTCCCCCTACTTTGATGTGATGGACGGGGGCACGCCCGGGCTTTTTGCAGATGAAGGCGGCGCGGAAATTAAAACTATCGCCGAGATCTCGCACCTCATCCACCACCTGCTCGACGACCAGCGCCTGCAGGGGATATGGGTTGAGGGGGAGGTGAGGAATTATTCCTCCTCGGCGAAAGGACACTGCTACTTTTCTCTCTCAGAACAGCAGGGCGGCAGGACGTACGTGATTCATTGTGCCATGTGGCGCAGTTACGCGCGGGAACTTTCCTTCAAACCCGGCGACGGAATGCGTGTGCTGGCCTGGGGCTCGGTGGAGGTCTATGAGCCGCACGGCAAATATCAGTTCATCGTCAGGGACCTGGCCCGGGTGGGGGAGGGGGAAAAACACCTTCTTGTACAGCGCTGGAAGGAGGAGCTGGCTCGTGAAGGCCTCTTTGACGCAGGTAGAAAACAGCCGCTTCCCCGCGTTCCGGGGAGGGTGGGGGTGGTCACCTCGGCCACGGGAGCAGCCCGGCACGACATCGAGCAGGTCATCGCCCGCCGGTTCCCGGTCGAGATCGTGCTCTCCCCCGCCGCGGTACAGGGGGAGACCGCCCCTGCAGAGATCGCAGCGGCCATCAGGCGAATCGACGGGCTGGTGGACGTGATGATCGTGGGGAGGGGAGGGGGGAGCTTTGAGGACCTCTTCGCCTTCAACCACCCGCTGGTGGTGCGGGCGATCGCCACCTGCACCACGCCCGTGGTCAGCGCGGTGGGCCACGAGATCGACCACACTCTCGCCGATTATGCCGCGGATTTGCGGGCTCCCACACCCTCCGCCGCCGCCGAGCTCGTTGTCCCCGACCGAAAAGAGATGGCCGGCGAACTCGGGCGCCTCAGGCAGCAGCTACGATCGGGCCTCGTCGCCCGCGTGGAGCGGGGATGGGAGATGCTCGAGGATCTGCGGCTCCGCCTGCAGCCGCGACGGTTCCAACGAAGGCTCGATGAGGAGATGCAGAGGCTCGTGGATCTCGATGAGCGGCTGGGCAGGGCGGAGATCTCACTCATCGAACGGCAGCGTATGGTGCTCCGGCAGCTCTCCGCCACGCTCGGCGCACTCGACCCCCTCGCCCCTCTCGCCCGGGGCTACTCTGTGGTGGAAAAGAACGGCTCTGTGGTCTCATCCGCAGAGGCGCTCACCCCGGGGGACGGCGTGATCCTCCGCATGGGTGACGGGAGCGCATCGGCACGCATTGAAGAGGTACACCATGACAACCACCTATGAAGATCTGATCAGCGAACTCAAACAGATCGTATCCACGATCGAAGAGGGCAATATCGGGCTCGACGAGAGCATACGCCTTTTTGAACGGGGATCGGAACTGGTACAGCAGTGTGAACGGCTGCTCGAGGACGCGGAACTCAAGATCACCGAACTGGTGCGCGAATAACCGCCGCCATCTCGACCACCAGCTCCGCGCCCCCCTGGAGTGCTGCAATGAGGTCGCGGGGAAGGGTCGAGGCCGCGTGATCGGCGTGGATGCCCACCGTGCGCCCGCAGACAAATCCGCTTTTTCTCCACACCAGATCGGCGGGATGATCCAGAGTCATGGTTTCGTGCCCGCGTGCGCGGATGCACACCGAATACTCCTCAGCAGTCAGCGTGGTGTACAGCACCGCCCGCGCATCGGCGAGCGTGCGTCGGAACTCCTCGGAGAGGTCGGCTGCCCCTTTGTCGGCACCCACCCCGATGATGCAGTGACCGCTCGGGGACAGGTGCGCGTCCATGGTCACCTCAAAGGTGCTCCGGTGGGTCCCCGAGATATTCGGATGCCCCCTGCAGACCACCACTTCACGCACCCTCATCTGCATTGAGGTGAAGCAGACAATGGTCATCAAGGTTGTGAAAGGCTCATGCCGGCGGCAGGGTATATGGCACCAGGGTGCATACCTGTATGCGATGAATCTCCTTGTGCAGTGTCCGGTGTGTGAAGAGGAGCAAGAGCACGAAGTGCTCAAGGAAAACGGGAGCCTCCTGGTGAGGTGCACCGAGTGCGGTCATGTGCATCGCACGGAGCGGCCATCCCGCCCGTCGGTCATCGAGGTCAAGGCGGTGGTGAGCAGGGAGACCGAATCCCGGGTGTGCAGCATCGAGCTGCTCTCCGACGAGGAGTGCAGCGAAGGCGACCTTCTCGTGGCGGAATGCGGCGACGAGGTAATGGGTGTCGAGGTGACCGGGATAGAGGCAGGCGAAAAGCGACCGATGAGGGCCCGGGCCGATGAGATCAGCACCCTGTGGACACGCCTCATCGATGAGGTGGTGGTCAGGGCGTCGGTGCACGACGGCAGGAAGACCATCCCAGTCTACGCACGGGCCGACGGCGAAGACAAATTCTCGGTGGGGGAGGTGGTGGACTTCAATGGGATCAGGTTCAGGATCACCCAGATAAAAATGCGGGAAGGGCAGGTCTTGCGCAAAGAGGGCTGGAAAACCGTTGCCAGAAAAATTAAAAGGATGTACGGCGTCCGGCTATAGATATTTCTTGATTGCCGATTCGAGTTCTTCCCGGTGAACCACTCCTTCAAACCGCTCTTTGAGCTCATCGTCCTGAAGGATGACGATGGTCGGCGTGACGCGGAGGCTGAACAGCTGAATGTATTCAGGATTGCTTACCGCATCGATCTCCTCGATCTCGATGCCCAGCGACTTTTCGATCTCCTGGTTGATCGGTATCTGCTCTTCACACCCCATGCACCCCTCCTGGTTAAAACAGATCACTTTCACAGCCATGGAAGAGAAAAGGGAACAGGGATATAAAATTCTATGCTTTCCCGTCAAGCACGTCAATTGCCGATGTATTCGAGAGTGATGGAAGCGGTCGGGTACCCGTAGGCGACGGTGATCTCGTCGGTGGATTTCTGGGCCACCTTCCCATAGCGGACATAGATTTCGGGGGTGGCATTGTCCATCTCGATGATGGGGGTGGCCGATACCCCGAGCGGTACCCAGTCTCCCGTTTCTGCAGAGCTGAAATTGAAATTCGTGCCGTAGCCTTGCACGATGCTGTCGAACTCCTCTGTGGTCATCGCGGTCATCATCGTCTCTGCACCGGCGATCTCCACCGTCTTCTGCTCATTTTGCCGCATCCCCTGCAGGGCGGCATTGATCTGCGCGAGCTCGCCGGATATCATGGTATTGGACGCTCCCTCCGGATACCGGAGCGTGATGGGGATGAACGTCTCCGAATACTCCTCACCCACCGTCAGGACGAGCGGCTCTGAAAGCAGGGCAAGGTTGCCCTTTTCGTACTCTGCCTGAAAGACCCCCTCATTCGAGGTGATGAGCGGCATTCCCTGTGCGTCGTAGAGCGTGTAGTCGACCTGACAGATCGACCCGGGCTGTGCAGTTTTAAAAAATGAAAAAAACCCCATATTCAGCGTGAACCCAACCACGCAGACGAGGAGAACACCCAGGATGGCCACTTTTGAGAGGCGTTCCGATAACCCCTTGTTCTTATTATTCCCCTGTTTTTTCATCCCACATATATCCTCTCTCTACCCTGATAAATGGTGATCACGGGGCACGGGTGTGGGCTGCAACATTACAAACCTTTATACGATAATAGTACTACCTCAAGGTTAGGCCAAACGGGGTTCCCCGTGGCCATCGATGCAGAATATACGAGGTATAAAAATGGCTTGGAGACGCAGATATCCGATGCGCCCGTTATGGGATGAATTCGATCAGATGATGGCGGAGATGGAAGACCGATTCCAGCGGATGTTCCAGGGGACGAACCTTCCCATGCCCTCCGAGGTGGGGTCCCGGGTGCTTCCGGCCCTCAGGGGAGAATTCCGCGTTGACGTGCGGGATCACGAAGACGAGGTAATCGTGGTTGCCGATCTCCCCGGCGTAGAAAAGGAGGGTGTGCAGCTCAGGCTTGTCGACCCGAACCTCCTTCTCATCAAGACCGAGCGGCGCACGGAGACAGAGGAGACAGGCGAGAAAGAAGGGTACTACATGAGGGAGCGGATGTACGGCTCAATGAGCCGCACTGTTACGCTTCCGGCCGACGTCACCGAGGAGGGCGCGAACGCCAGTTTCAAGAACGGCGTGCTGGAAGTGCGCCTCAAAAAGCTCGTCAGAGAGGAAGGCACTCACATTCCCATCGAATGAACGCGCACATCCACCGGATCTCGCATCTGCACCGCCCACAGATCGCGGGAATCCCACCCCCTATTTTTCCCGGTATCGATCCATTGATGTGGAGTGAGAGGTAAACAATGTGCAGATGGACAAGAAAAAGGTCAAGAATTATATGACCTACGACGTCGTCACCGTCGAAATGAAAGGCACGGCAAAAGACGTCATTGAAACTATTAAAAAAACCAAACACGACGGATTTCCTGTCGTCAGGGACCAGGAGGTGGTGGGCTACGTCTCAGCCAGAGACCTGCTGTTTACCCATCCTGAAACACCGGTCGACCGGATTATGTCAAGGCAACTCATCGTGGCCGACCCCGAAATGAGCATCAACGACGCGGCACGGGTCATATTCAGGTCAGGGATCCAGAAACTACCCGTCGTCGACGAGGACAACAAGCTCATCGGAATCATCTCGAATGCCGATGTCATCAGGTCCCAGATCGAGCATGTTTCTCCGGAAAAGGTCTTCAAGTTCATCGAAACGCTGAAAACCCTGCATGGAGTCGAGCCCACACTCAAGAGGGGGAGCGTGCCGATCGATGAACTCCTCCCCACCCAGTCAAAGATCTACGAGGACGAGCTGGAAGGGAGAATATACGAGATCAAAAAAGGGCTTGCCGAGCCGCTGATCGTCGTCAGGCGACCGGGACGCCTCATCCTCGTCGACGGCCACCATCGGACCATCGCTGCAAAGCGCCTTGGGCTCAAACACCTCGATGCGTATATCATCGAGATCGAGGAGGATCTGGAGCTCGGTATGGAAAAAACGGCGAGGGCGATGAACCTCAAAACCCTCGACGACATCAAGGTCCTTGATTATGCCCGCCACCCTCTCGTCGCCCTCACCCACCGCCTCGTGCGGCACGGTTAGGATCCATTGCATTGGGTCTCGAACGCTTCGTTGAGCAGGTGCTCCTTCACCACGGCATGATCGGGGATGATCACTTCCGGCCAGACCCTCGTCCCGGCATGGATCACCACATTGTTTTTGATCACCGTTCTCGGCCCGATCACGGTTTCATTCTCGATGTTGCACGCATCGCCGATCACCACATCATTGTCGATGATGCTCCCGCTGATGGTCGTCGATCTCCCCACCGTGATGCCGTTATAGAGTGACGAGGAGAAGATTTTTGTGTCCGGCCCGATCACGCACCGGTCACCGATGCTCGTATAGGGACCGATGAGGACGTTTTCGCGGATCACGACGCCTGAGCCGATGGATACGGGGCCGATGATCTGCGAATTCTCACCGACCGAAATGGAATGCCCGAGATCCACCGGACCGACGATATTTGCCCCTTTCACCGTCAGATCGCCCTTAATCTGCATATACCCGATGTCATTGAGCTCCCACTGTTCGGCCTGCCTGAGCGACCGGGGGCTGCCCACATCCGTCCAGTTTCCCCGGGCGAGCCAGCCTTTCAGCACCTGCCTCTGGTCCATGAGCATGGGGAAGAGGTTTTTGGCAAAATCATACTGCGTCTGCGGAGGGATGTAGTCGAAAATGTCTGGATTGCACACGTACATGCCCGTGCTCGCCAGGTTGGAGAAGATTTCGCCCGGTGACGGTTTTTCCTTGAACCGCTTGATGTGGTAGTGTATATCGATCTCCGCGATGCCAAACTCGCAGGGCTCGTCGATGGAGAGCAGGGCGATAGAGGCGATAGCGTCGCCGCGCAGGTGATCACGATAGAATGCAAGGAGGTCGATGTCGGTTACATGATCTCCCCCCACCACCAGAAAAGGCGTGTCCCCCAGGTACTCCTGGGCATTTTTCACGCTTCCGGCAGTGCCGAGCTTGATCTTTTCGGGCACATAGGTCACCTCCACACCGAAGAGGGAACCGTCCCCCAGCGCCTCCTGCACGGCATTCCCCTTGTAGCCCACCGTCACGATCACTTCCGTGAACCCGAGGTGGGAGAGATGGGCGACAAGGTGCTGAATGGAAGGTTTGTTGACGATGGGAATGCATGGCTTGGGGCGCTCGAAGGTGAGGGGCCGCAGGCGGGTCCCCTCACCTCCGCACATGATGCAGACTTTCATGGATACTATGTGGATTGTTACCTTTTTTAGTGTTTTGTGGGCGACGATACAACCCCGACCGTAGCATTATTGACTGTCCGGAGAGACTAGTTGATCATTGTCGAATTCGTATGCACGCTCTGCGGGCGGTGCTGCATGGGCATGGGAAAATACGTCAAAATCAAGGGTTCGATGGGACCGAAGTACATCTGCGTGCATGAGCTGACAAATGAAACAGTGTACGCCACCGTGGAGAAACCCTACCGCAATGCCTTTGACCCGGATGAGCGGGACACCCCGGAGGAATGGTGCCCCTTCCTTGCGGAGGGAGAAGAGGAAGGGACCTATGTCTGCGTCATCCATGCAACACGCCCCAAATTCTGCAGGGACTTTGTCTGTGCCAGTATGCGCATCTATACGCAGGATGGCGTGGAGGCAGGCAAAGTATCGGGGAAGGGAAGCCTTGTCTCCTCGGATGCACGCCTCAATGCGCTCTGGAAAGAACACATCAACCCGATCAGCGCCGGTACCGACCAGGAATGGAAAGCAAAGGCCATCGAAGTGCTCGAATCGGAAGGCTATCGCCTCGAGGTCTATGAGTAGAGGTCCGGTGCGGGAGCTGCCCGTGGAGGGGGGACGCCTGCAGTGCACGGCCACGAAACGTGAAGAACTGGTGAAATGCCGGTTTTGCGTTCATTCAACCCATTTCATGGTGAAGGGGCGCTGGGTGGGCTCGCCCGCACGCGCCTACTGCCAGGTACGACGATCTACCGAAGAGGTCGATCTTTGCGACGTCGTGATGGTGCGCTGCGACGACCGCACCGGGGAGGGTTTTAGGAGTATCATGAGCCTGATCAGTTGAGATCCAGCCGCATGCTACCAGAATTTCCACCATTTTCTGGATTGGAACGGGACCACCCCTGCTTCTTCGTCCTGCTCACGCTCGACGGTGTGGCGGATACGCCGCAGCTCACGCTGCATCTCGACGATCTCCGCTTTCAGTTCATCGATGGTCTTCCGTAGGATTTCGAACTCCTCAAAGGAACGGCATTGCTCGATCTTGATGGACCCGCCTTCCCTGATATGGGTGATCCCCGCTTCAATCAGCTCGAGGATCGCCTTGTCCCTCTTGATGGATCGACCGCCCGCATACTGGTCGATCATGTCCACCAGCTCGGGATCGAGAGTGAAAGATAACCGCATGACCATGGCACACCTCAGAAGAAACGTATACAACGTCCCTGTCTACTCACAGGTATCTCCCTCATGCTTGAAAAATGATACAATATAATCCATATCGCAGTGGCGTTCGTAGTGATCGGCGAGGGCGTCGTACGGGGAACAATCCTGCCCTTCGCAGGGCCCGTCCGCATCGCAGGAGTATACAAGCCCTTTTTTCCGGTAGAGATAGGAGAGCAGCGCATCAATGGCGTTTTCGTTGACGAAGAGACCGTGCATATAGGTCCCGAAGACCAGGCCGTCGTCGCTGACCGCACCCTCCCCTTCGAACGCCTGGCAGACGCCGTCTGCGAGCGTCTCACCCATGTGAATCTCATACCCCCGTACACGCCCCATTTCACTGAGGATCGGAGAAACGGGGGCCGCCTCCCGTTCCACCTGAACCGTGGTCTTATGGTACCCATCGAACCGTGTGGTGATGTCCAGCAGCCCGAAACCTGAAAATTCGCCGTTGCCTCCCTCAATCCCCGTATCAGTGATCTCCCTGCCGAGCATCTGGTAGCCGCCGCAGATGCCGATGATGGGGATATTGCGCATTCGTGCGCGGGACAACTCCTCACCGGTCCCGCAACGGCGCAGGACGGCGAGGTCCTCGACCGTGTTCTTGGTGCCGGGGATGATAATGCAGTCGTACGCATCGAGAGAGGTGCCCGGATCGACATACTCCACCGCCGCACGTTGTTCGAGCAGTTCGAAATCGGTGAAGTTGGAGATCCGGGGCAGGCGAAGGATTGCGATTTGCACCGGCGAGTCTTTGTGCCGCTTGTCATCGATGGAGAGCGAATCTTCGCTGGGGAGCCGCATGTCTGCATAGGGAACGACGCCTATCACGGGTACACCGCAGATTGCCTCGATCCGGGCGATGCCCTCCTCGAACAGGGAGGGATCGCCCCTGAACTTGTTGACGATAACCCCGGCGACGAGCGGGCGCACATCATCGGGCAAAAGAGCAATGGTTCCGTAGAGCTGGGCAAAAATACCCCCACGCTCGATATCCCCCACAAGAATGATCGGGAGCTGCAGGCGCCGGGCGAGAAGGATGTTGGCGATATCCCGGTCGTAGAGGTTCAGTTCGGCGGCACCGCCTGCACCCTCGACGACCACCTGCCCGTACCGCTCCTCGAGGCGACGGAAGGCCAAAACCGCCTCCTCGAGCAGCATCCCCGTCTCCTTATAGTAGTCCCCGATGTACACATCGCGGTACGGCCTTCCGAGCAGCACCACCTGCGAGGTGCGATCCCCTTTAGGCTTGAGGAGCACCGGGTTCATGTCGGCATGCGGCTCAGTGCAGGCCGCGTGCGCCTGCATCGCCTGTGCCATGCCGATCTCCCGGCCCGCGGCGGTGACGTAAGAATTATTGCTCATATTCTGGGATTTGAACGGAGCCACACTGATATTCCGGCGAACAAGGCTCCTGCATATCGCCGCTACCGTCACGCTCTTTCCGACGTGCGAAGCGGTTCCGAGCACCATCAGCGACATGAGAATACAAACACTCTGCGGGATGATTTAATAAATGGCGATGGTCTATCACCATACAATGCACCTTTCTGCCCCTGCCCGTCTTCTATTACAGGACCGTTATCTCCTCGATGGCGAATCGCCAGAGCAGCTCTGGTCACGCGTGGCCCGAGCGGTGGACGGTGCAAAGGCAAAGGATTTCACGTTTGTGATGGAACACCTCCTCTTCCTCCCCAACTCTCCCACCCTCATGAACGCGGGAACACCGCTGGGGCAGCTTTCCGCCTGCTTTGTCCTGCCCGTGGAAGACTCCCTCGAACACATCTTTCTGACGCTCGGCCACATGGCCCTCATTCACAAGAGCGGGGGAGGGACAGGGTTTTCCTTCAGCCGGATTCGCCCTCGCGGGGATATGGTCGAACAAACGAGCGGAATTGCCAGCGGACCGCTCTCGTTTATCAGGGTCTTCGATGCCGCAACCGCTGCGATCAAGCAGGGAGGAAAACGGAGGGGGGCCAATATGGGCGTGCTCGCAAGCTCGCACCCCGATATCATGGACTTTATCCGCGCAAAAACCGAGGGGGGATTGTCAAACTTCAACCTCTCCGTGGGATTCGACGCGCACTATTTCCAGTGCCGGGACGCAGGGGTGCCGTATCTTCTTGTCAATCCCCGTGACGGGGAGACATGGGCCGAGATCGACCCGCAGGAGATCTGGCGGGCCTGCGCAGAGGCGGCATGGGCGTGCGGCGACCCGGGAGTGCTCTTTCTGGATGAGATCAACCGGAAGAACACCGTGCCGGGATACGGGATGATCGAGGCGACGAACCCCTGCGGGGAACAGCCGCTTCTTCCTTTCGAGAGCTGCAACCTCGGCAGTATCAACCTCTCCCGCTGCGTGAAACACAACGACATCGATCTCGACCTGCTCACCTATACCATCCGCACTGCCGTCGACTTCCTCGATACGGTGATCGACGTCAACAGGTTCCCCCTGAAACCAATCGAGGAGCAGACACGTGCAACACGAAAAATCGGGCTTGGCGTGATGGGGTTTGCCGAAATGCTCATCCTGCTCGGCATCCCCTATACATCGCAGGAAGCGATCGCCCTCGCCGGGGAGGTGATGGGCCATGTCCACCGGGAAGCGCGGGCGCGTTCGGCAGAACTGGGAGAGTGGAGGGGATCCTTTCCGGCCATCGACAGAAGTATCTTCTCAGGGCCGATGCGCAACGCCACGGTCACCACTATCGCCCCCACAGGATCGTTGCATATTATCGCCGACACCTCGAGCGGCATCGAGCCGCTCTTTTCGCTCGCCTACCACCGGACCATCGCCCACCGCACCGTCAACACGGTCAACCGGCTCGTAACCGGTTTGGCGGAAAAGAGGGCGGATGGCCAGTTGATCCTCGATGCGGTGAGAAAGACAGGGAGCATCCAGCACCTGCCCATCGACGGGCATATCAAGGAGCTGTTCAGGGCCGCTGATGAGATTGCCCCCGAGCACCATGTGCAGATGCAGGCGGCATTCCAGCGACACACCGACAACGCTGTCTCAAAAACGGTCAATATGCCCGAATCAACCTCTGTGGAGGATATAAAGGATATTTTCAGACTCGCCCGCTCGCTTGGCTGCAAGGGGATCACCGTGTATCGGGAAAACAGCAGATCAGACCAGGTATTATCCAGAGGGTGCGAAGTATGCGTCGTGGAATGAAGAACATGCCAACAAATATATAAAGAGAACTTGAAGGTACTGAGTAATGAACGGTGGTATCTGTCCAAAATGTGGACTACCAAAAGAATTGTGTATCTGTGAAGAGGTTGCGAAGGAACAACAGCGTATCAACGTGCACATCAATAGAAGGCGGTATGGCAAAGAGGTCACCGTGATCGATGGACTTGACCCCTATGATATCGATCTCGAGGAGCTCCAGAAGTTCCTGAAGGGCAAACTTGCCTGCGGGGGAACGGTCAAGGGGAATTCCATCGAGCTCCAGGGCAACCATCGTGAGCGGGTGAAAAAGCTCCTCTCAGAGAAGGGATATAAACTGGATAATATCTCATGATATCCCGGCTTCCCGAGTACATCTATTTTTAAAAAAATGACTGAGGGCGCCGCGCCGCCTGTACGCATTTTTGTGATCGTTCGGAACGATGGGCGCGGCACCCTGATGCAAAAAGGCCTTCCTCATCCGCCCGCATCATCACGGCTGTTTGGACGGCGGGGGATAGGGTGAAAGGATGCCTTCAGATAAAGAACCTGAAGGCGACCCAGGCGATGACCACCATGATAACGGAGTATTTCAGTCCGGAGATGGCGTTGCTTTCACCCATCTGCCCTGCCACGAGCCCGGAAAAGAAGCCCTGTATCATGGCGGCATGGGAGAAGAGGCGGTTGTAGAAGAAGAGATCGATGCGGCCGCCGAACTGTCCCGCACCCTGTCCTGTTTCGGCGACCGCCGCACCGGCCTCGGCCATGGTGGCCAGGAACGTTCCGGTCATTACCGCGATCACGAACAGGAACACGAAGAACGAGATGATCACGATGATCACGTAGATCAGCATGTTGTTGCGGCGTTCGGTATCGAGGGCGAGGAATTCGTATGCATCGTTTGCCGCGGCCCTGAGCACCTCGCTGACGTCACCACCTGCCTTGCTGGCCTTGGATATGAGGTCGACGCTGCGTTCGGCGAGGTGGGTGTTGATGCGGCTCCCGAAACGGTACATTGCATCGACAAAGGGGACATTCCACGACATCTCGTTGTTGAGCTGCTTGATATATGGCGTCAGGGTGCCGTACTCGCCCTGGGAGACGATGGAGATGGCATTGGGGAGCGTCATACCACTCTCGTTCATCCCTGCAACATCGCGGAAGAAGTTCGGCAACGACTGCTCAATGCTCTTTCTCCGCCTTGATTCCTTGAGATCCAGAAACGCCAGCGGAACTACGCCCACGAGGATCGCCAGCAGGAAGACGTCGTCGAAGAGCGTCGACGAAAACAGGATCTGCATACCGTACTGGGTGATCAAAAAGAAGAAGCCCAGGACAAGGATCAGGAATGCAAGAGGGAGCGAGGCGATGAGGATGTTGACGGGCTGCTCGGTGAGCACCTCGACGGGATGTGCTTTCAGCCGGTTCACCCCGATGCGGTTCTTGCGCTGATACTCGATCTTGTCGAGGATGTCTTTCTGTTTCTTTTCATACGCGTCCAGCTGAGCCACGTCGATATCGTCTCTGCGATACCCGCTGCGGTTCAGAAAATCACCGAAAATTTTCCCTGACTTCATTTCACACCTCCGGGGTCATGGAGCTGATCAGGATGATGAACATGACACTCCCCAGCGGCACGATACCGTAGATCACCGCATAGAGGAGCATCGGATCGCCGCCTGACGAACTGATAGAGGACATGATCGACTGGAGAATGATCAGAAAGAGGGTTCCCGCCACCAGTGCGGTCACGTAGGACTCTGCGATAAGGCCGAGCGTTTCAAGGAACGTCTTCTGCATCTGCCGGTTTTCCAGAGAGTACTGCTCAGCCTTGGTCCTGAAGTACTGGGTAAGATTACTGCCGCTGGAGATGCTCGCCATCGCCCCCTGCAGGAAATCCTTCATTCGCAAACTCGGCGTGTAGGTGCCGACGATTCTCAGCGCTTCAATGAGATCTTTTCCAAAAATGTCGATTTCCCGGGAGATATATCGAGCCTCAACGGCGGTCTCGCCGTAAATGCTGCTCTGGCCCAGCAGGCGGAATACCTCGGCAGGGGTGATGCCCGCAGTCGACATGGCAGTCACATAATTGATCGCATAGGGCAGCGTCGCATCGATATTTCTTCGGCGTTCGCCGGCCAGAATACCCGGATAGATTAAAAAGATGGCGTAGGTGATGCCCCCGAATACAAGAAGCGAGAAGATGGTGATCGCCAGTGTCCCGACGGCAAGACGGTAGTCGGAGAGCGCCACGATGCTCGCGGGGAGGGCTCCTTTATAGGTGATCATCTCGGGGATGCGAAGGATCCAGCTGACCAGACCGATGATGAGGGCGAAGAGAAGCCCGACGATCACCGAGGAGACGTACGCTGTCGAGAGATATGCTTCAATGGGGGTTTTCATCCTCGCACCCAGCATATCATTGCGCAGGCTGAGATGGTCAGCCCGCTTTTTCTTCATTCTTTGGCCGAGCAGGTTGAAGCAGAATCTCTCGTAGCTATTCATACAGGTCACTCCGCACGATGTCCATTACCGCCTCGGGATCTCTGAAGTAGGAGATCAGCACCTTGGCGACATCCTTGAAATGCCTGAGCTTCTTCAGCCGCATCCATTCCAGAATTTCCTGACGCCGTTTGAGCTCCTCCCTCATCCGGGCCTCACTCCACCCACGTTCTTCCATGATCTCCTCAAGGATGTAGGATTTTCCGGAATAGCGGATTTCATCGGTCACAGGATGCCACCGGAAGACCTCGTTGGTGATGAGTTCGTTTGTGCGCGGGTCGATGTCCAGGATCTCGATCAGCTGCTTGGTGCGCCTGATACGCTGCCCACCGATACGGGCCTGCACCTGCACCGACACGAGGTCGAGGGCATTGAGCATGTTGCGCGGAACGTTCAGCGGCGGGTTTTCGAGACGGTGGACGGCACTTGCCACTGAATCGGCGTGCATGGTGGCGTAGGTGACGTGGCCCGTACTCATCGCCTGGAAGAGAGTGAGGGCTTCTTGACCGCGGACCTCACCGACCAGGATATACTCGGGACGCTGTCGGAGTGCAGCCCTCAGCAGTTCGTACATGTCAATGGTTCCCTTGCCGTCCGCGTCGAACGATTCCCTGGTGATGCTCGGGATCCAGTTGGGGTGGGGAAGTTTCAGCTCGCGGGTGTCCTCCAGGGTGACGATCTTTGCCAGCGGAGGGATGAACAGAGAGATGGCGTTGAGCGACGTCGTCTTCCCTGATGCTGTACCTCCACAGAAAATGCAGGATTTGCCGTTTTCCACGGCGAGCCAGAAGAATGCGATGGAGAGCGGAGAGAAGGTCTGCCATTCGATGAGATCCGTGGGCGTGATCGGCTCATCCCTGAACTTACGAATAGTGAAGGTCGAGCCGTGTGCGGTAACCTCCGTGCCCAGCGTCATCTGGATACGGGACCCGTCGCTCATGGTCGCATCGAGCATCGGTTCCGCAATGGAGATATATTTCCCTGAACGCTGGGCCAGTTTGGTCACAAAGGAGTCCAGCTCGATGGGGTCGGTGTAGGAGGCACTGGTCTGGATTGACTCGTAGCCGGTATGGTAGACGAAGATTGGGCTACCGAGACCGTCACATGAGATATCCTCGATATACTTGTCATGCATGATCGCGTCAATCCGGCCGTCCCCGAGGAATCGCTTCTCGATATTGTAGAGGATCTTCTCCCGGGAAACGGGGGTGAGCTTGATGCCGTAATCATGGACGATCTCGTCCACCGCATCGCGAAGGGCTTTTCTGGCAGCCTCGTGGGTAATATCCTTGGTATTGACATCGAGCGTCTCGAACAGCCGCATCTCCAGCTCCTCGAGAAGCTCACTTTCGGCAGGATTCAGTTCAGGCTCGATGATCTGGTAGACGTGCTCGTGGGTGCTGTTATCGTAGATGATGCGGATGTAGGCAAAAGGCTCGTTGACCGGGTAGAGCTCCACCTCTTCCTGACCCTGTACCGCCTTCATGGTGAGATCGACGAGGGGTCCGTGGATGCGCGGGTCGTACTCTTCAGTCTTCCCCGCGGCTGCCTTGAAGAGACCTATCTTTTGCATGAAGCCACGCCGGCCTGCATCCCCTTCGGCTTTTTCCTTTTCAGTGGACAGCTGGGAGAGCTCCTCGGCCCCGAAGGGAATGGTGGGAAACCCGGGTTTCCAGATCTCGTCGATCTCGGAGAGGACGGTTCCCATATCAGCAAGGTCAAACGCACTTGAACCGGTTCCCAGATGCAGGTCTTCAACCTCGAATGTCGCACCCTGGGGAAGGATCATATCGGAGAAGTCACCGATCTCGTCCACATTCACGATGCTCCTCGGCCCCTCGTCGTCCTCACCGGACCACTTGGTCTTTTTGGCCTCGCCTTTCGCCATGGCATGGGCATCGGATGGAGTGTCTGCAGGCTGCCCGGGAGACTCATCATTGAGGTCAACGGGTGATATGGAGAACGAACCCTGCTTTTCAGGCTTGACCTCCATCGAATTGTCATGGGATTTCACGATGTCGTCGATGAGGGCGCGGAGGTCGCCTCCCGATTCTTTTTCGGGGGACGCGCCTTCCGGACTGCGCTCTTCATCCGCAACACCGGCTCCGGTGAGGGGCTCGACAGACTCCTCCACGGATGTTTCGGGGACCGGTTTCGTTTCCGGCGGCGCAACGGGCTCAGATACCGCGTCCGATCCCTCCTCTTCAAACTGCCGGATTTTGTGGATAAGGCCGCTCAGTTTCTTGTGAGCGTCCTGATCCGCCCCTCCGGGGGCATGGTCCGATGCCGGGGATGCTTCACCCTGAACCCCTGCAGCCTCAGGATGCTCCCCCTTTTCTTCGCCTTCATCAACAGACCCAACCATGACGGCGAGCGAATCGATCTCGTCTGCCCCCTCCTGTACCTCCTTTCTTCCGCCAGGCGATGCAAACGACGAATCGAACTGGTTGATCCTGTCTAATAATCCTCCCAGCTCTGCGGAGTCGCCTTCTCCTGCACCCGCCGGTTTTTCGTCAGGAACAGGCTCATTCGCAGATTCCTGCGAATTGCCCATTTTTATCCGTTTGATTACATCACTCAATTTACTCTTGCTTTTTTCTTCTCCTGCCATATTCACGCTCCCCCTAAATCGATAACCGTCTCACCAAACCGCTCCCTGAAATCGAGCATAAATCGGTGCAGATTGTGGGTCTTATCCACCACCACACAATCGTACGTCCCATTCTGGAGTTTGAAGCACACTTTGCCGTCGATTGCAGTGATGTCGCTTGAAAGGACCTGACGACCCTTGCGTATGGTAACCCGCATGCCCGATTGCAGTGCACCGTCACGCTTGACGATGATGCAGAGTTTTCCCAGAGATTGCGTTGAGCCACCGATAGTAGGAAGGTCGTCGGAAAGACGTTTTTTTAAGTGAATTTTGTTGTGAACCCTGCACCTTGCTGCGAGCGATTCGCTAAACAGGTGCTCTGTCAGGAATACCTTGAATATTTCATTCCGCTGCAACAGATACAGCGCCTTATTTCCAAACAGCACGCCGCTATCCTCGATCAACGTCGCTCCTTCTGGCTCCCCCCTCACAAAAATTAAAATGATATTTCTTGTTCCCTCTTCCGCAATCGCAAGACCACTCTGTTTTGAGACACTCATGTGCTCGATGAGATCATCGAAGGCATAATTGCCCTCATATTTGGAATTGCTGATAACTTTGTCAAAGAGATCCGCTATCTGCATCACGACCAACCCATACAGCTAGATGTACTATCGAAAGTGTCCGATACCTTCATCGACAGACCTCTGTACAAATGGCATCCATAGATTCTCCTAGGGTTCACTTGGGAGGCATACCATTTGAAATTTCCCTTTCTGCTTCGAGTGTGATGAGGATGCCGAAGTATGGCTTCCTGGTGGCCGATTCCTGAATCTGGAGCTTTGAAGGGACAAATGTCACCGCAGGCAGGGCCTCATGCCACTAATGAACATTACCCCTAATGATTATCGATGGATCATGACCTTAGTGATAATTCAACCGGACAACATTCATATACAAGCTTGTCGGTCATGCGGATATCCAGGGGGCATATCACAATGCACCCACCAACGATAGAGAAGTGACAGAGGTGCAAACGGTGAACCCGACACTGCAGGGATTACTGGATGCCCTTGAGGGCAAGCCGGATCATGCCCAGGTGCGCATCGGGCGTTGCATGCACAAATAGGGAGAGATCATGATAGGGTGCAATCAGGTACTTGCCCTTCGGGGTCTCGATGATCATCTGGTCGAGCGGGCCGATTCCCAGATCATCGGAGATTTTCTTTCCTGCCCTGAGCAGGTCCTCGGCGATCGCCGCCTCGTACTCGAAATCGCCGATCCCCACCGATTGGACGGGAAATCCCTCAAAAAATGCTGAAACGACGATTACCCCGCGTTGTTTGGCGATACTGAGCAATGTTTCCTCGGTCACCAGCGTTTCCGTATCCGCAGGTTTGCGACGCGTGGATGAATCGGGTATCATCCATCCCTGTGCTGCACAGTGATTGATTGCCAGGTTCATTTCATCGGCGTTGTAGATCTTGATTTCGTATTCCAGGAGGGAGCGTTCCTGAATGTATTCAAGCGCCTCATCGCCCTTGAGCTGCCGAAAATCATCGCTAAAATGTGCCCCGATTGGCGTCCCTTTATCCACGAGCAGGTACCCTACGCCGCCGAATCCGGAAATTTTCGCTCCTACCGTCAACCGAGCGGCAAACTCAAGCAATTCACTCAGCGGGCACTGCATATGTGCCAGGGATCTCCATTCAGGCAACATGGCTCTTACAGTGCGGCGATGATGCGTTCCTTGTTTTTCTTCAGTTCGTATCTGATGCGCCCGATATTGACGTCCTTTTCCCCGACGATCGCGATCAGCTCGTCATCCGAAAGGGGCGAGAGCAGGATGGGGCCGTGTTCCAGCTCCACCAGCATCTGGTGCATCTCGCCCTTGCCGAGCTCGGCACCCATGGCTTCCGAGGTACCCATCCCGGTTGATGCCATCGCACCCAGGGCCTCGGTGTCGATCTCCCCGGCCTCTACGCTTTCGATAACAAAGCCGTCCCTCCCCACGACGACGGCGGCGGATACACCATCGAGCTTCAAAAATTCACTCAGGATTTGCTTGAGCATTGGATTCACCTGGATTCCATTCGCATGGTTTCGAAAACCTCTCTTGTTGAGCGTATTCAAACTTTCTTTTTGGTATGAGCTTGATTTTCACCGGCATGCGACCGATGGCATGCGTCGCACAGGAGATGCAGGGATCGTAGGCGCGGATCACCATCTCGATGCGGTTGGCCGCGTCCTCGGAGAGCGTGCCGTTCTGTACCACTTTGCGGGCGACATCCTCGACCCCGCGGTCCATGCCCCAGTTGTTCTGGCAGGTTGCCACGATCAGGTTGCAGCGCTGGATGAACCCGTCCTCGTCCACGGTGTAGTCGTGAATGAGCGTGCCCCGCGGTGCTTCGATGATCCCCACCCCCCGGGCGTTGGCCACCCCGTCGACCCGCGCACGGACATCGGTGCCGGTGATGCCGGGATCGGAGAGCAGTTCGACCGCACGCTCGCACGAGGCGATGAACTCCACATACCGTGCGATGTTGTAGGCGAGCGTCGTCTGGACAAATCTACCGAAGTTCTCGCGGTATTCCTCCAGTGCTGCATCGGCAGCCTCCGTGCCCATCTCCCGGACAAGGTTCAGGCGGGCGAGCGGGCCGACCCGGTAGTACTGGCTGCTCTTCAGACGGGCGAACTTGAGATAGGACCACGACTCGGAGTACTCTTCGATGTAATCCAGATAGTCTGCCCCGCTGAATGCGCCGATTGCGTTGCCGTCGCTTCCCACGACCTCCGCCTTTCCGTCAGTGAGGCTGTGGCGGCCCTGGTCGGTCAGGCCCACAAAGGCCGAATCCACAGCGCCAAAGGAGAGATCGGTTTCCCCGAGAATGCTGCGGGCCATCGTCCAGCCTTCCTGTGCGATTGAGAGCGTTCGCCTGGCCATCTCCAGCAGTTCGGTGCGCGTCTGCTCCCCGAGGGGTGCCGAAACGCCCCCGGGGATCGCGGTCGAGGGGTGGATGGGCTTTCCGCCGATCGCCTCCGTGAGGCGCTGGCCGAATTTCCGCACCTCGATGGCTTTTTTCGCGAGATCCGGGTCTTTTCGCACGAGCCCGAAAAGGTTGCGTTCGGTAGCGGGTGCCTCATGCCCGATGAGAAAGTCAGGCGCCGCGAGCATGAAAAAGTGCAGGGCATGGGAATGGACAAACTGCCCGTGCATCATCAGCTCCCGGAGGCGTTTTCCTGTTGCCGGGGGTTCAGCGCCGAAAATCTGGTCGCAGGCCTTTGCAGAGGCGATGTGGTGCGAGGTCGGGCAGATGCCGCAGATACGCGGGGTGATCCGGGGCGCCTCTTCCACTGCGGCGCCGATGAGGAATTTCTCAAAGCCGCGCAGTTCTACCACGTTGAAATGAGCGCTCTCCACTTCCCCGGCCTCATCGAGGTTGATCCGCACCTGGGCGTGTCCTTCAATCCTCGTCACCGGGTTGATGGTAATCTGCGTCATCGGTTTCCCTCCTTGATCAGTTCACGGATTTTCGAGATCTCCTTGTCCTCCATCACCTGGCTGCCCATGGTAAACGGGTACATCGTATGGGCGACGTCGTAGAGCTCCGCCGCAACCTCTTTTTCGGGCCGGTCGGTAAGATCGGAGATCCGCCGCACCGTCATATTGAAGATATCCCTGCAGGGCTCTCGCAGGATGTCGAGGGAGGGGCCGTTGCACCCGTGGCAGGGGACATTTTTCGCAGGGCATGCAGCCCCGCACCCGCAGAAGGTCACCGGGCCGAGACAGAGGTAGCCCTGGCCAAGCAGGCAGTACTCGCGATCAGGTTCACCCTCGAAGCGCCGTTTCAGCGTCCAGTTCTCGATGGGACCCATGATCCGGTCGCATTCGGAGCAGACCGATTTGCGGGAGAGAGATACGCGGTCGCCGGCCACCATGGCAGGCAGGATCTGCCGCAGCCGGTTTTCCTTGGGCGGACACCCGGGAATGAAGTAATCGATCTTTACCTTGTCGCCGACGGCAAACGCACGGTAGAGGAACGGCGGCACATCGGTGGGAATGGTGCCGTCCGCCGGTGCGGTGTCCACCTCCCGGTAGACGTAATTGAAGAGATCCTCCCGGCTGCTGAGCATGGAGAGCCCCGAAATACCCCCATAGACCGCACAGGTGCCGAGCGCCACAAGGGTTTTCGAACGTGCCCGGATCGTTTTGAGGCGTTCTTCATTTTCCGCGTTCCTGACCGCACCGGTCACAAAGGCGATATCGATGCCCTCGGGAGGCTCTTTGACGTCCATGATCACCGGGGAGTAGACGATCTCAGCCTGCTCAATGACATCGAGGATCATCTCGTGGAGGTCAAGGACGGCGATGGTGCACCCCGAGCATCCTGCCAGTTCTTCGATAGCAATCTTCATGCCACCCCTCACTTCAGGATCAGCTTCTTCAAGCAGGCATTGGGCCCGGTATGGATGATCTCAAGCTTACCCCGCTTTCCGGTGATCTCTTCGACGGCGCCGACCACGTACCCGCAGAGCGTCTGGCAGAGCGGGCCTCCCTGCTCCTGGCCGATGCGGCGGCAGGACTGGCGAACGATGCAGTCGTGGAACACAAGATAGATGAACGTGCTCCCGTTTTCCTCGACGATATACTCATCCCGGTCCGAGGGTTTCCAGGGTTCGAAGGTGTACTGGCCGTGCAGGATATAGGAGAGTTCACGGAGGGCATCCTCCACGTCGCTCTTTTTTTCAAAATACTTGGCGACCTCATGGCCGAATTTTTTCCCGGCCCGGTAGGTCACGGCGTTCGCCCCCCTGCCGGCGATCTCCTCGAGCGATTTGATGATATAGCCGTTCAGCTGCATCAACCCGTGCAGTGTCTGTTCGAGTTCCTCTGCGGGGGGATCGCACCGCATGGGTACGTCCTCGGCCCGGAACACGAGGTCGGTCGTGAACTTCTGCTTTGTCTCGTTGATGAAACTCTCGCTCATCAGATCACCCGGTTGAGCATGCGGCATACCTTCATGCTGACATACATGCGCCTGCATGCCACCACGCCGCGGTGTTCAAGCGCCTGTGCCGGGCAGATCTCATGGCAGGAGAGGCACCCCATGCAGTTCTCCGGATGTATCGGAGAAGACACACTGCCTTTCATCTCAAACACTCCCATCGGGCAGTCCTTGACGCAAAGCCCGCATCCGTTGCAGGCCTCCTCATCGACACGAATCTCAATCATATTCATCCCACCGGACGGATCTCCACGGGAAGGCGCAATGGCAACCGCCAGGCCAACCGTGTCATCAAGGATACTTTTTTTTCATGTCACAAGAAACTTCTTGTTGGAGATTATCCATTTGATATATTATATTCTATATCCATATCGATAATCATTAAACGCAATTTTTATATATTCATTAAAGTCTACGTCTACGTACTGATGCCACACTGGAGAGTATCACAATGAGCGAATGTTTGAACGCACCCATGAATGGCGGGACCCCGGCCCTCCAGATCCCCATCTTCTATAAGCTGATGGTGAGCATGCTCTTTGTCGCCGTCATTCCCGTCGCACTCCTGGGAATCGTGTCCGCGGGCAATACGGAGAGCATCATTTCGATGATCGGCCTTCAAAACAGCATTTTCGTACTCACCCTGATCACTCTCACCATCGTGGTGATGTGGAGTTATTTCCTGGCGAGAAGCATTACGAGCCCGATCGAGAACCTCTCGAGGGTTGCCGACAGGGTGAGCAGGGGTGACCTCAAGTCATCGCAGATCGATGTCATGAGCAACGATGAGATCGGGGACCTCGCACAATCATTCAACCGTATGCTGAATTCCTACCAGATTCTCGACGCCCTTGCCCGGGAAGACATCGAATGAGAGGAATGCCAATGCACCTTCGTGAACAGATCATCGCCATACTCAAGGATGAGGTCGGCCCCGCCGCACCCATTCTCCTCGACCGCTGCTGCAGCAAGAATCTCGGAAAAAATGCTGCCGACCTCACCGCTCAGGATATCCTGCCTCTCTCGGAGAGTTTCTATGAGACGGTTATCACAAGCCTCGGGCAGCCGGCAGCAGAAAAATTGAAAGCCAGTATTCAGGGACTCGGATGATATCTCAAAAAATCCTGAAATATTTATAGTCCACGAATACTACTATTTATCATCATATGTTGAAGCAGGCGTTGAAAAAATTTTTGATTCTGGAAGGTGTCCTTGCGGCATGTGTCGTAGAAGACGGCGGCACCGTCCTTGAAAAGGCCGGCCGGGTGACTATGGACCTCGAGGAACTGGGGCAGCGAGTGCATCAGGGGCTGATCGCATCGAACTCGATGGCTTACGAGCTCAGCCGCGATGAACTGACCATGATCTTCGTGGAGCTAAAAGAGGGCACGCTTCTGGCAACATCGCTCGATGATGACCATATTCTGGCAATCATGACAAAAAATAATACTAATATTGGCAGAATACGATATGAACTGAAAAAGAACAGGGACACCATTACCGCCGCATTATGATCAACGATCTGCCGAAAGGAAAGAGTATCGGCGCCATGCAGGCCTCGCTGCAATGGATTTCGACCCATACCATACGGTTTATCGGGGCGGTCGTGATTACGATCGGCGACGGGGAAGGGTTTATCCTGATCAAAAAGGGAACGCCTGAAGCCTATTATTTCCAGCACGGCTCAAAAGTCCTGCGAGGGAAGCCGGCATTCGATTATTTCAGCACGCATGACCTGCTCACCTTCCGCCTGCAAAAGTACAACGCGGAAGAATACCGGAAAGCATCCGCACTCTATAATGGTGAACAGGGTTCGGAACTGACCCCTGCACCCCTGGACGTGGATATTCCCGCCATTTCAGTCAAACCTGCCCCAGAATCATCCCGGCCGCCCGCCCGGGCCAAACCGATCAAGAAAACGGCCGTGTACCCCGGATTCGATCCCGAGGAAGGCAACGACACAACATCACAAGAATCACAAAAATCACACGAATTCGTCCCCGATGTCCGTAAAATTCTTGAATCTGCAGAGAATTCCCTTGATTTCAGCGACTCGATATCCGACGTGACGGAGAGCGAAGAGGACGATGATGCCCAGGAACTCCCTGAAGACAGGGCAGAATTGCTCGAAGAAGCGGAGACAGAAGACCGGCCGATCGCACCCGCCGCCGCTCCCGCAGAACCGCAAAGCGCACCGGAACAGAGTAAAGACGCGCCCCGGGATACGGAACCGTTCACGACCTCTCCCGGGCCGCGCACATTCCCGGTCGAAGATTCGGAAGTTGCCGACCTTGGATGGATTCTCCGGAGAAACGGCGTGCTTGCCGCATCAGTGTTCAGTGACGGGTTCTCCGTCGTTGCACTCGGCGATGCCGATTTCGAAGCGGTGGCGGCGATTGCCGAGGACGCACTCAGAGCGGCGGAGAGCATCGCCACGGCAATGGGAATGGGCGCCTTTGTCCAGATGACCCTCCAGATGAAGGGAAAGAATGTGATCATCGCACCGTACCGTGACACCCATATCTGTTTCCTCACTTCACCAAAGACACATCTGGGCCAGATACGGGGAATTCTCCAGGAACTGGCGCTGCGGAATTCCCAGCAGGGAACCTGAGGTCCGGGAGGCCCACGGTATGGCTGCTTCAGGTGCAGGCATGCCGGGAATCGCCACACATAAATGGCTCCGGGAACAAATATTTAAAGGCCCATGATTCTGCCCCAGATGAACCCGCAACTGGTCATCGCCTCAATGGCTGTTGCCTTCACCCTGGGGTACGCCTCCCTCCTCGACCTTCGGGAGCGGAGGGTTCCGTTCAGGACGTGGTACCCCATGCTGGCAATCGCGGTGCCGATGGCCGCATGGACATACCTCGCTCTGCTCATTTCAGACACGCAGCTGGCCCTGGGAATCATCGGCGCGGCAGCGATATTCTGCGGGCTGTTCTACTTTCTCGCAGCCTATGTTCACCTGTTCGGCGGTGCGGACGCCTGGGCGATGATATTTATCACCGCCTGCATTCCACTCTTCCCGATCGAGCCTCTGTTCGGCTATCCCCCATTATTCTTCTTTCCTCTTGTGGTATTCCTGAATGCCGTACTCCTCAATATTGCAACCCCCCTCGGAATCTTTGTCATGAATATCATCAGGGGCAACCGTGCACCTCTCCACTACATGTTTGTCGGATTTCCTGTGGACGGAAACGGCATCGAGGACACATTCGGGTTTATCATGGAGGAGTTCGATGAGCAGGACGGCAAGCTTACCAGGCAGTTTATCACCTTCCGGGGAGCCCTACGCCGGATGATTGCCGGTGAGAGGCGAATGTATACGAGAGATCTCAAGCGCAACCCCGAACAATATACGCAGGAGCTCGCCCATTACCGGAACGCAGGAAAAGTATGGATCTCATACGGCGTTCCTTTCATTGTGCCGATCACTGCCGGATTTCTCACGGCGGTGTTTTTCGGGGATCTCATATACGCGGCGATGACCGCGATATACGGAGTGTAAATACCATGATACCACTGAACTTTACCGATGGATTGATACCTGTCGTCGCACAGGACGTGCAGACAAAAGATATTCTGATGGTGGCCTACGCAAACGAAGAGGCAGTAGAGCTCACCAGGACCACGGGATTCGCACACTATTTCAGCAGGAGCAGGCAGAAACTCTGGAAAAAAGGGGAAGAGAGCGGACACACCCAGAGGGTTGTCCGGATCCTCACCGATTGCGACGAGGACACCCTCATTTACCAGGTGAAACAGCATGGAGCTGCCTGCCATACAGGCTACAAAAGCTGTTTTTACCGCACCATTGACGGTGAAATCATTGCTGAAAAGGTATTTGAGCCTGAAAAGGTATACAATACTACTGTACAATAAGTGCGAGAAAAATGGTGATTTTTTATGAAATTAGTACCAGATACCAGCGTCGTCATAGACGGACGCATCACCTCAATGATAAAATCGGGTGAATATAAAGGGGCCACAATAATCATCGCCGAGGCTGTTATCGCAGAACTCGAATCACAGGCCAACCAGGGACGCGAGATTGGATTCAGCGGCCTCAACGAGCTCCAGCAGCTCTGCAAAATGGCAACTGAAGGCATTATCGAGCTGAAATTCGTGGGGAACCGTCCCACTCTCGACCAGGTGAAACTTGCCAGCGGCGGCGAGATAGATGCATTGATCCGCAACGTTGCCAGCGACTATGAGGCAAATTTTATCACCAGCGACATCGTCCAGGCCGAGGTGGCCAAGGCAAAAGGGCTTGAAGTACTCTATCTGCGGCCTCAGATAGGCGATTTTTCCCCACTCTCCATCGATCAGTACTTCGATGAAAAGACCACCGCAGTCTATCTCAAGGAACGTGTGCCGCCGGTTGCCAAGAAAGGCACGCTCAAGGAGATGCGGCTGGTCACCCTGCGCGAAGTCCCCCTGACAGAGCACGAGCTCCGGACGATGGCCCAGGAAATTGTCGAACGTGCGAAACGCGACCCTGATGGGTTCATCGAGATCGAGAAGAGGGGCATCACGGTGGTACAGATCGGGTCACTGAGAATCTCCATCGCACGCAGGCCGTTTTCCGACGGCATGGAGATCTCGGCGGTCCGCCCGATCGTGGACATCAGCCTCAATGAGTACAGCAAGGCGGAGCTGATCAAGAAACGCATCCTGGGCGACCAGCGCGGGCTGCTCGTTGCCGGGCCTCCCGGCGCCGGGAAGACAACCCTCGCCCAGAGCATCGCCACGTTCCTTGCAGAACACGGATTCGTGATCAAGACGATGGAGGCGCCGCGGGACCTGCAGGTCCCTGACAACATCACCCAGTACACCTCTCTCGACGGGAGCATGGGAAATACCGCCGAGGTGCTCCTGCTGTTCCGCCCCGATTACGTCATCTTCGACGAGCTGCGCAAGAATGAAGATTTCAAAACATTCGGCGACATGCGGCTTGCCGGTCTGGGCATGGTCGGCGTGGTGCATGCCACACGGGTGCAGGATGCATTGCAGCGCTTCCTCGAGCGGGTGGACTTCGGCACCCTCCCCCAGATCATCAACACCATCATCTTCGTCACCGAAGGGGAGATCAGCAGGGTTTACGACGTCGGCTTCTCCATCAAGCGCCCAGAAGGCATGCCCGCGGAAACGACCCAAAAACCGGTGATCACCATCACCGAACACGAAACAGGGGCAACCGAATTCGAGATCTTCAAATACGAGGGCGAGACCATCGTGCTGCCCGCGGCCAGGGAGGCCCCTGCCGCTGCAAAGGCGGAACCCGAGGAAAAAATCTCCTGGAAACTTGCCGAACGCGAAATACAGCGTGAGCTGGGACGTTTCACGGACGGATACGTGGAAGTGCGGATGCAGACGGACAACAAGGCCGTGGTCTATATCGACGACAAGGACATCCCTGCAGCCATCGGTAAAGGCGGCAAGAATGTGGCCAGCATCGTCAACAAACTCAGCATCGGCATCGACATCCGCCCGAGGAGCGAACTGGAGCGCCAGAAGGCCGAACCCGCCCCGTCCAGGGAGGAGGATATCCAGCTTGAAGGCGGCGTCCGGATCAGGACCGACAAACGGCAGCTCGTCATCGTCGCACCGGACCAGCGTGGCAAGATCGTCGATGTCTTCGGAGGAAAGGAATACCTCTTCACCGCCACGGTCGACGACCACGGCGAGATCCACCTCGCCAAGAACAGCAGTATCTCCCAGGAGATGCTGCGCCGGTACGACGAGGGGGAGATTATCAAACTGAGACCGGTGTAGATACCGGAATTTTGCGACCATCACGGAGGAAAAAGGCATTGAGCAGATTTGACATGAAAAAAAGTGAGCAGGAGTGCAATGACCGCTGGGAGCATATGTTTGAGGCGGACCCGGTTCAGGGTGACAAGCTCTACCTGACAGTGGCCTACCCCTACCCGAGCGGAGCCATGCACGTGGGTCACGGGCGCACCTACATTGTGCCAGACGTCATTGCCCGGTTCTGGCGGATGACCGGCAAGCAGGTGCTCTACCCCATGGCCTTCCATGTCACCGGCACGCCGGTCATCGGGATATCCCGCCGTATTGCACAGAATGATGAAAAGACCATCCGGCTCTATACCGATCTCTACAGGGTTCCGGCAGATGTGTTGGCCCGTTTCGAAGAGCCGATGGAGATCGTCCGTTATTTCTCCCAGGAGTACGAACGGGTGATGCGCCGTTGCGGCCTCTCCATCGACTGGAGGCGCAGGTTCACCACGGTCGATCCGCAGTACAGCAGATTCATCGAGTGGCAGTACCTTCACCTCCACGAGCAGAACCACGTGGTGCGAGGCGCCCACCCGGTCAAGTACTGCCCCATGTGCGACAACCCCGTTGGCGATCACGATCTGCTCGAAGGGGACAAGGCGGAGATCATCAAGTTCGTCCTGGTCATGTTTTCATGGGGCGAGTACCGCCTCCCCTGCGCAACCCTGCGGCCGGAGACCACCTACGGGGTGACCAATCTCTGGGTCAATCCAGAAGTGGAATACGTCAAAGTTGTGGTGGACGGCCAGAAATGGATACTCTCCCTTGAGGCGGCCGAAAAGATCCGCCTGCAGGACCACGAGGTGGCAATAGAGGGCAGGATCAACGGCAGCGATCTTATCGGGCAGATGGTCTCCCACCCCTTCAGCGGTGACGTCCCCATCCTTCCCGCCACCTTCGTCGACCCCGACATGGCGACCGGCATCGTGATGAGCGTTCCCGCCCACGCCCCCTTCGACTACATCGCCCTGCGCGATCTCCAGCAGGCCGGGCAGTACACCGGCATTACCCCGGTCCCCCTCATTGCGGTGGAAGGCTACGGAGAGGTGCCGGCCAAAGATGCCGTGGAGAAAGCGGGGGTGGAGGACCAGAACGATCCCGCCATGGAGGTTCTCACCCAGGAGGTCTACAATGCCGAGTTCTCCAGGGGCAGAATGCTTCCCGCCTACGGCGGAAAGCCGGTCAGGGAGGCCCGGGACGAGGTTGCGGCTATCATGCTCGAGCGCTACGGATCGGCGGTGATGTATGATTTCGACACGCGCTCTGTCATCTGCCGGTGCGGAAGCCGCGTCTACGTCCGCATTCTCCACGACCAGTGGTTCCTCCAGTACAGCGATCCGGAGTGGAAAGAGAAGGTGCACGAGGAACTCAACGCAATATCCCTCGTCCCTTCCGAGATCAAAGCCGAATTCGACCGCACCGTCGACTGGCTCAAAGATTGGGCATGCACCAGGCGCATCGGCCTCGGCACCAGGCTGCCGTGGGATAAGGAATGGCTCGTGGAGCCGCTGAGCGATTCCACGATCTACATGGCCTACTACACCATCGCCCACAAGCTGCGGGAGATCGATCCCGGCCGGCTTACCCCTGAGGTCTTCGACTACATCTTCCTCGGCACCGGCAGCCCTGATACCCTGCCGCAGGAGACACTCGATTCTCTCCGGTCGGAATTCCTGTACTGGTACCCCTACGACTACCGCTTCTCGGCAAAGGACCTCATCTCCAACCACCTGACCTTCCAGCTCTTCCACCATGTAGCCCTCTTCCCGCCGGCCCTGCAGCCCGAGGGCATGGTGGTCTTCGGCATGGGCCTGCTCGACGGGGCCAAGATGTCCTCGTCCAAGGGCAACGTAATCCTTCTCGAGGACGCCCTCGAAGAGTTCGGCGCGGACACGGTGCGCATGTTTCTGGTGGGCAGTGCCGAGCCCTGGCAGGACTTCGACTGGCGGAATGAGTTTGTCACCTCGACCAGGAAACAGATCGAGCGGTTCTGGAATACCGTGACCGACGCTGCCACCGCGGAAGGCACCTATCCCATCGAACGGTGGCTGCAGAGCCGCATACAGCACCGGATTGAACAGACCACCGGTGCCCTTCAATCGTTCCAGACCCGCCAGGCGCTGCAGGAGGCATACTTCGGCATCGAGGCAGACCTCAAGTGGTACCGCAGGCGCCTGCCCGAGGGAGTGCGGGGTTCGGCGGTGCTCGAGAGCCTTGCCACGACCTGGGTGCGTCTGCTCGCTCCTTTCATACCCCACACCTGCGAGCAACTCTGGACAGACCTCGGCGGAGAGGGCCCGGTCGCCTACGCCCCCTGGCCCGAGGCCGACGATGCCCTCATCGACCCGGGCGTCGAGCTCGCCGAGGAACTGCTGGCCCGCACCGCGGAGGACATCGAATCCATCATGAAACTCATCCAGATCGAACCGGAGGGCATCACCCTCTTCACGGCTCCTGCCTGGAAGCAGCAGGTATTTGCCACCATCGCGGCATCCTCCGACCGGACGCAGGTGATCCGGGAGATCATGAAGGACGAGGAGATGCGGAACCGGGGCAGGGCGGCAACCGATGCCGCAAAGCAGATCACCAACCTCATCCACCGCCTCCCGCCCCAGCTGGTCGAGCAGCTGACGATCTTACCCGTCGACGAGACCGCAGTGTTCGAAGAGGCAAAAGAGTTCCTGGAGCGGGAATTCGGCGTTCAGGTCACGATCGTCGGGGCAGGGGAGAGCACGCACCCCAAGGCGGCATCGGCCCTCCCCTTCAAGCCTGCCATCGTGATCGAGTAACTACGAAAAAATCAATCACCTTTCTTTTGCATCTTTTTTGCCCGCTCTTTGGCGGTGTACCCGGTGACATGCTGGAGGTAGTCCCGGAACCGCCGGTTGGTATCCAGGATCACCTCGTCGTCCTCGATGCTCCGGTCTGATTCGGTGTCCACCACAAGCGTCTTTCCCTTCTCCCCCGTAGAGACCTCGAGACGTTTGAGTGCCCCGTAGGAGATGCGGTAGCTGTCGCCCGAGTCTTCAGGCTGCGTTTTGAAGTATGTTTCGAGCCCATCGACCATGCGCACCTCAAAACCCTTGGTAAATCCTCTCTTGATGGGGTATTCTTGCATACCATTTTTTAGTGATGAACATATGTTAATGTAATGTGAAGCGCCTGTGGGTGATACCATGGAAGATATTAAGATCATATCCAAACCCCTGAGCGGGCCGGAGACCACTATCCTCATTGGGTTTCCAGGCAGCGGTCTTGTGGGAAGCATCGCGCTCCAGTATCTCGTGGAACAGATGGAGTTCGAGCATATCGGGAATGTCACCAGCAAATACTTCCCTCCACTGGCAATGATGACAAAGGGCGTCATCAACGTCCCGGTGCGGTTCTACGAGAAGGATTCCCTCATGGTCATCGTCGCAGACATCCCCATTCACCCTATGATCTGCTACGAAGTGGCGAACGGCCTGATCGACTGGATCACCCAGTTCGGCATCAAGGAAGTGCTGACCATTGCCGGCATCATCACCAACGAGGTCGAAAAACGGGTCTTCGGCGTGACGACCAGCGAGGAGAACCTCAGCATGATCGAGGATCGGACCGTCATCCTGCCCATGGGCAGCATATCAGGCATCGCCGGCAGCCTGCTGACGGAGTGCAAGGTCAGGGACATCCCTGCGGTCGGCCTCCTCGGTGAAACGGTGAACACGCCCGACCCGCGTGCCGCGGCAGCGACCCTCTCGGTGATCAACGACATGTACGACCTCAATGTGGACATCGAACCCCTGCTCGAGCAGGCCTCGGAGATCGAGGCGGCGATGCAGAAGATGGCCGAGCAGGTGGAGAAGACGGAACAGATGCCCAAGAAAGAGCAGCTTCCAATGTACGGGTGATCGCAATGAAATGTGCCGCATTAACAGGAATATCCCCCTCGGTGATCAGCGAGCTCAAAAAAGGAAAAGCCCGCACCCTCGAGCTGCAGAGCGCTCACAACATCATCACCCTCACCAGTGTCAATCCGGGGGACTGTGTCTTCCTGACTCCGGTTGACCTCGACGACCTCGCGTTAGGCGATTCCGGGATCATCGTCGACATCGTCTCCATCACCATCAACATGAAGCGGATGGTGGAGGCCATCACGCCCTTCTTCTACGAAGAACGGGAACGGATGAGCGCCCGTATCAAGGTGAAGTACCTGGACAGCACCATGGCCAAGGGCGTGGAGGGCCGGGAGTGGACCAAACCCACCTTTGTCGAGGTGGTCAAATCCTCCCACTACCATGCGGGATGACCCCCCACCTCTTTTTAGCCTGTGCACCGGACGGTGTGCAATCGCCTATCCAAGGGTATATTATTACGCAGCACCAATAGCAAAGGGATATTCAGGGCCTGTGGCTTAGCCAGGACATAGCGCCGGGCTTCTAACCCGGATGGCGGGGGTTCGAATCCCTCCAGGCCCGCTCGTCGTTTTTTCTCTTGCACCAGGAACGCTGCAATTATTCGCCTGTTCATGCCGCGTCTGCGATAAAAAAGCTGAGGCCTAGAGAATCCTGGTGCCGGGATCTACCTTGCGGAGCGGCACGAGAAGCGATGCATCCTCTCCTGCGGCGAGGATCATGCCGTTGCTCTCCACGCCGAAGAGCTTTGCCGGTTTGAGGTTGGCCACCAGGATTACATCAGTGCCGATGAGTTCTTCGGGGGTGTAGAACCGGGCGATGCCGGAGACCACCTGGCGTGTTTCTTCTCCAAGGTCCACGATCAGTTTGTAGAGCTTGTCCGAGCCTTCGATCTTCTCTGCCCCGACAATCGTTGCCACACGCAGGTCAACGGCGGCGAACTCGTCGATGGATAGTGGGGTTTCGTCTTTCTGTTCTTTCATGGTCGCGTGCTCCACCCGCATGTGCAGGATCTCTTCAAGCCGTGCAAGCGTGTCTTCATCGATCTTTTCAAAGAGCGGCGCCGGGGCGGGCAGATCGCGTCCCGCAAACCCGGTGAGGGCTTCGCCGAGCCCGTGGGCCCCAATCTCGTCGGTGTACCCGAGCATCTCCCACGCCTCCTGCCCCTTTACGGGGATGACCGGCTCGAAGAGCAGGACGAGTGCCTTGACGATCTGGCAGCAATTGCGGATGATCTGTGCCGCGGCACGCTCGTCCTCCTTGATCAGTTTCCAGGGGGCGTTTTTCTGGATGTAGGAATTGCCGAACGAGGCGAGCGCCATCATGGAGTCAATCGCATTCTTGAACTCGTAGTCCCGCATCGCAGTATCGACCGCGGCAAGGGTTGCCTCGATCTCGGCGATAATTTCGGGATCGGTATCCAGGTCAGGAATGCCCCCCAACTTTCTGGCCGCAAAGTGCAATGTGCGGTACATGAAATTCCCGAGCGTGTCCACGAGTTCATTGTTCACACGCTCGGAGAAGACCTTCCAGGAGAAGTTCAACTCCTTGGTGTGGCTGGTATACGCCAGCAGGTAGTAGCGCAGATAGTCGGCGGGCAGTCCCTGGTCGAGATAGTCGTCGTTGGTCCAGACCACGTAGCCGCGTGTCTTGGAAAATGTCTTGTCATCGATCTTGACCATCCCGCTGGCCACTACATCGGAGGGAAGCCCATAGCCGGCACCCCTGAGGAGGGCAGGCCAGAAGACACAGTGGTGGTAGATGATATCCTGGCCGATGAAGTGCGTGATTCTCGCATCGCCGCACCACAGCTGCGTCCAGTCATTGCCACTCTTCTCTCCCCACTCCTCGGTAAAGGAGATATAGCCGATGGGGGCGTCCACCCACACGTAGACCACCAGGTCCTCGTGGGCGGGAAACTTCACTCCCCAGTCGAGGGTCCGGGTGATGCACCAGTCGTGCAGTCCCTCCCTGACCCACCCCAGGGCGTAGTTGCGGGCGTTGGTCGTGCCGCCGAGACCGGGAAGGTAGTCGAGCAGGAAGTCCGAGAACTCGCCGAGCCTGAAGAAAAAGTGCTTCTGGTCTCGGAGTTCAGCCTTGCCGCCGCAGACCTTGCAGATCGGTTCTTTGATCTCTCCCGGTTCGAGGTGTTTGCCGCAGCCCTGGTCGCACTCGTCGCCGCGGGCCGGGGCTCCGCAGTAGGGGCAAATGCCCTCCACGTAGCGGTCGGGGAGGAACCGCTCGCACGCGGGGCAGTAGCTCTGGCTGACCGTCTGCTCGTACACGTAACCACCATCGATAAGCCGCTGGACGATGGATCTGGTTCGCGCATGGTTGGTGGGATCGTCGGTCATCCCGAAGTGGTTGAAGCGGATGTGCATCCGCCTGAAGGTCTCGTCGAAGTGGCGATGGTACCGCTCGGAGAGCTCACGGGGGGTGATCCCCTCCTGCTCGGCACTGATCACGATCGGGGTGCCGTGGTTGTCGGATCCGCAGATAAAGACAACATCCTCTCCCGCACGCCGCATGTAGCGCACGTAAAAATCGGCGGGCACATAGGTCCGCAGGTGCCCGATATGACACGGACCATTGGTATAGGGGAGTCCGCAGGTAACCAGCAGCGGTCTGTCACTCATCCCTATGTTTTTTGCGATTGATGCTATAAATATCATGATATCCCATGAAGAGACGGCAGAACATCCCGGTTCGGGCGCTCGGCGCTGAGGTCGAGCCGCCCGACGCAGGTGAGCTTGCCGCCTGGATCGGCCACCAGCATGGCCGCCCGGGCGATCTCCTCTCCTGCCAGCTCGACCGCTCCCTCGAGCCCCAGCGCGAAATCGACGTCCCCTGTGCCGGGGGGCTCTTCTACCGCAGCCGCTGGGAGGAGGCAGTCGCCGGGGTGGAGGACGGGCGGCTGATTGCCGATCCCGAACCGAAGGCGGGATCGCTCATCGAAGATGCACAGCGTATCGCATCCATGCGCAAGAAGGCATGGGTCGCCGCACCGGCACCCTCCATGCTTGCCATCCAGAACGCTTACTTTGCAGACGAGGATGAGTATTACGCTGCGCTTGCCGATGTCTACCGGCGCCTTGCCCGGGAGATGCGGGATGCAGGAGTCCGGGGCCACGTGCTGATCGCCGGGGCATTCGACCCGGTGGAGATAGAGGCCCTTACGGGCAGGAGATTCTTTCTCTTTGCCACGCACCAGACGCCGGATACCCTTGCGGCGATCCTCGAGGAACAGGACCGCATCGCCGTCTTCGGCAGGGATCTCTCCTCCCTGCTCGATCTGATCGGTGAGTACGACGTCCGGCAGCTGGTGATCGTCGACCCCGACCCCGAGCACTTCGAGGCCGCACTGGAGCACTTTGATCCGGGGAATCTTGCTGCCGGCGGCTACTGCACGGGGTCCTGCGACCGCTACTGGGAGAGCCTTGCAGCCGCCGCTCACCTCCTCCTGTGAGGATCAGGCCCTCTTTTTTATTATATCCTCACGGATTGCTGCAATTGCTGCCCTCACAAAATTATTTATACCTGCCACCAGTATTCTCCCCAACCGGAGGAAATAGAGTATGGAAAACCTCATCGTGGAGATCGGATTTACGGAGTTCGCCCCCAGGCATACCTGTGACGGCGAGAATATCTCACCTGAAATCGTGCTTAAAAGGGTGCACGCACCTTACCTGGCAGTCATCGTCAACGACCCGGACGCACCCGGGCGCGCCTTCAACCACTGGGTGGCCTGGAATATCGAGGCGACCGATCTCATTCCGGAGGGTATCCCCAATGATCCCGCCCCGACCTCACCCATCTCGTGCGTCCAGGGAACAAACACGTATGGCAAAATTGGCTACAGCGGCCCCTGCCCGCCGAAAGGAGAGACCCACCGCATCTTCTTCAACGTGTACGGCCTGGATGCCAAACTTGACCTTCCGTCCACCGCAACAAAAAGCGATCTCGAGCGGGCGATGGAGGGACATATGCTGCAGTATGGCGGCTATGCCATCGCCCAGTACAAGCGGGAAGAGCGAGTCGCCTCAACCGCCACGCGGTAGACGCAAACCCAATAGAGGGTTTTTCCCCCCTCACAAACTCTCGGCAACCTCGACGAGCCGTGCGAAATGGCGGGTTCTTTTCAGCAGTAAAAACGCGATTTTATCCAGGAGGCCGAACGGGAAATTGCCTCCCGCGGCGTTCGGGTGGCCTCCGCCGCCGAACTCACGGGCGATCAGGTGGCTTATGCCGGGAACGGAGCGAATGGAGAATTTCCCCCCCGCCGAGACCACCACCTCGATGTCGGTGCCCATCTCGTCCCTGATGGCATGGGCGGTCTCGCTCGGGTAGCCATAGAGGGGTGCAAAGGCGACCCGGTATTTTGTGCCGTAAATCTTCGTATGGCGGATGCTCTTTTGGATCTTCTCATGCATCTCCCGGGTGATGTCCGTGTACACCTTCTCGATATGCGGATCGGTGAATACCCCTTCGGCCAGGCGGTCCCGGACATAGTCGCGGTTTCCTTTCCGCATCACCACCATGCCGAGCACCCGCGAGCGGGGGTCCTCGTGCTTCCAGAGATCGTAGTCGCAGACCACCCTGGCGATCTCCGCCGCCGTCCCATCACCGGGCAAAAGATCGCGGGCCACGATTGCCGTGGCACAGACAGAAGGATCGACATGCAGTACGTCGATAAGATTCTCGACGGCGGCGATCTCCTCGGGGCGCCAGCGGTGATGGTCTCGCCACTCGACCCGCCATCCGTTGGATTTCGCCTTCTTGATCTTCTCCACATACCCGTTCTGGCAGCCCAGATCGGAGATGGAGAGGAGATCGCCTCTGCCGGGCGAACCTGCAACGGCATTGAAGAGCGAGGAGAATTTGCCCACCGAGCTCCAGATGGTGAACACCTCCCCGTAGCACAGGCGGTGGATGGCATCCCCACCGGCGGCATCGAGGTCGTTGTGGGTGAGGTGGACCACATGCTGGCTTCGCTCGGAAAGCGCCTTCATAAAATTTCCGGATTCCACAGATCGTTCCTTTCCGTCGCTCCTCATTGCATACCACATTGCCTGCAGGGAAGATAAAAAGTCAGGTTCCTTCCCCGAAGAGCAAATAGTCGGAGATTTTCGCAGGAGAATGAGGGAATGGCAATCAAATCCTTTATAATCTAGAATGTCAAATAATGTATCCCAAGCCCCTGTAGCTCAGTCTGGGAGAGCGCCAGACTGAAGATCTGGTTGTCCCCGGTTCAAATCCGGGCGGGGGCACTTGTTCTTTTTCACGTCACCACGGAGAGCTGAAGCACTCTGCCACCACCCTCTATCGTACCCATGATAGGAGGAGTTCTCCTGATCAGCCTATCCTCACTGGTTTCTCCGTGCGGTTTCCCTGCACAACAATTATTTTACCACAAATATATTTACATCCGTTTCACAATGCACGGATACCGATTGAGGGTGTTGTATGACCGAGACCATTGTCCCCGACCGCGAACTTGACTGTGTGGGGCTCTTCTGCCCCATGCCGATCTCTCTCACGAAAACAGAGATCGAGAAGATCGAAATCGGGCAGGTTCTGCGTGTCGAAGCCGACGATCCGGCAGCAGAAGAAGATATCCTGCGGTGGGCGAAACGCACCGGCCAGGAGATCCTGAAATTTGAACACGAAGGGGGAATTCTCACCTTCTACATCAAAAGGAGAACATGAGGTGGAAAATGGCGAAAATTCTCTATATTCAGACGAGCGGGACCGACACACCCGAACGGCTGTATGCCCCGTTTGTACTTGGCATGACCGCAACAGCGATGGATATCGAGGCCGTGCTGTTCTTCATGATCAAGGGAATCACGGTCGTCAAGAAAGGGGAAGCTGAAAAAATTCAGCTCGGGGAATTCCCAACGCTCAAGGAGATTATGCAGCAGACGATCGATGCGGGCGTGAAGATCTATATCTGCGAGCAGAGCACCCAGCTGCTTGGCATCCCGAGGGGAGACTTCATCCCGGAGGGGATCATCGCCGGGGGTGCGACACTCAACGATCTCGCCCTTGATGCGGACAGGGTCATTACCTTTTGAATGGTACAGCGGCATGGTATACCTTGATCATGCATCATCGAGGCCGGTCGATCCCCGCGTGCTCGCATTCGCCGGGCGATACCTGAGGGAGGACTTTGGCAATCCGTCAACCCTTTATTCCCGCGGACTCACCGCCAGGACAGCGCTTGAGGAGGCCCGCGTGAAGGTGGCCCGGCTCATCGGTGCGGAGACGCCTTCGTGCATCGTGTTCACTGCGACCGCCACTGAAGCGAACAATCTCGCACTTGTGGGGGGAGCACTCAGAAACCGTAAAATGGGGACACATGTGGTGACCAGTGCAATCGACCACATTTCGGTCATCAATCCCATGAAACAATTGCAAAAACAGGGTTTTGAACTCTCCATCGTCCCCGTGGACTCTTATGGCATCATTGATCTGGACGCACTCGGCCGGATTGTCAGGGCCGATACCGTCCTGGCATCAATCAATTATGCCAATGATGAGATTGGTACCATCGAACCCATACACGAGATCAGCGAAATCGTCCACGAAAACGGCAATTACCTCCATGTGAACGCAACGGCAGCGGCAGGCACCATTCCCATCGATGTGCAGGCAGAAGGGATCGATCTTCTCACTCTCTCATCTAATGAGCTCTACGGCCCCCGCGGAGCCGCTGCACTGTACATCAAAAAGGGCGTACGCTTGCAACCCGTCCTTCCCGGCGGCGGTCAGGAGCGGGGGTTGAGGTCGGGGACCGAAAACATCTTCGCCGTGGCGGCATTTGGCGAAGCGGCGCATCTCGCAGCCGAGGAGATGCACCATGAAAGCCGGCGCCTCACCACGGTGCGTGACGCCCTGATCGGGGAGATACTGGCAATTGAGGACGCGTATCTCACGGGGCACCCCACACAGCGGCTGCCGAATCATGCCAGTTTCCGGTTCGGCAGGATCGAGGGTGAGAGCATCCTGTTGAATCTGGATACTGTCCACGACATTCAGGTTGCCACAGGGTCGGCCTGCACCTCACAAACGCTCGAACCATCCCATGTGCTCCTTGCAATCGGCCTGAAACACGAGGAGGCGCATGGATCGGTCGTCATGACACTCGGGCGGTCGAACACCGATGCGGACATTCCCGTGGTTGTCGATGCGATGGAGAAAACCGTGCAGAGGCTGCGGGCGATTACGGCACTCTGATCGAGTGAAGGAAGGGAGGAATATCAATGGAGGAGAAACCACAGATCGGGTATTCAAAGAAGGTGATGGACCATTTCCTCAACCCGCGGAACGTGGGTGAGGTAGAAGATGCAGACGGTATAGGTATCGTGGGAAATCCCGTGTGCGGCGATCTCATGCAGGTCTCCATCCGGGTGGAAGACGAGATCATCACCGAGATCAAGTTCAAGACGTTCGGATGCGGGTCCGCAATAGCCACGGCCAGCATGGTAACCGAGCTTGCCGAGGGAAAATCCCTCGATGAGGCGCTCGAAATTACCCGGCAGGACGTCGCCGACGAGCTGGAGGGGCTGCCGCCGATCAAGATGCACTGCTCGAACCTTGCTGCAGACGCACTCCACAAGGCAATCGAGGACTACCGGCAGAAGCAGGCACAAAAAGCGGAAACGTAATATTGCGTTCGCATCGCTTCGCCAGGTGATACCACCCCGGTGCAGTCCGGCACATGTGAACCGCCTGGATGCCCATGGCGGGATAAAAAACAGCCTTTATTGTTCCCGAGAAAACGTTTTGATCTATTTGCCATGGAATTCCTGAAACAACACCAGATTCATTTCAGATGGATATTTCTGGGCACCGCACCGGTACTGCTCGCAGTATGGTTCTGGCAGTTTCCCTTGAAAATGCCCTCCGATCTGCAGGATATCGTCATCGAGGGGCTCATCCTTGGTACGGTGGCCGCCGCGTACCTCTTATCATGTAGTTTGCCAACTACTGGATCGAGCTGGGGTTCGGGCTGTTCGGTATCGGCCTGCCGATCGATTTCCTGGACGAATTCACGAACGAACCGGATCTGATTGATACCCGGATCGAGAGGTTCATCATCAGTGCCGAAATCGGCATCAGGGAGGCCGGAACCGCAGGCAGGGAGGCTCGGTTCGAGATCCTCGTTCCGGAGCGTGCGTTCAGGCACCTCTGAGTGTCGGGGCACAAAAGCACGGTATCGCGGCATGCCCCTGTTCACCCATGCGCGTCTCTCAGGAGAGAATTTGCAAACCATTGGGGGGAATGGGCGGCGATAGGTCAAATCCCGGGCTTTTTCGCATGCATGGTGCATCGCAGCCTTTTTACTCCCGCGCAGCAGAGCATATGCCAGCGGCAAATGGTTTCGAACCGCCAGCACGGGAGTGTGGAGGAGTTTGGCTGATCAGGCAAAACTGAAGCGGGCTCTCACGACCCCTGAGGTAGTACTCTCGGGGATCGGGGTGATCCTGGGGGCGGGCATCTACGCGCTCATCGGGGAAGCGGCAGGCATGGCAGGAAACGCCCTCTGGCTCGCCTTCCTCCTCTCCGCAACCATCGCCGCCTTCACCGGGCTGAGTTATGCCGAACTCTCCTCCATGTTCCCCCTGGCCAGCGCCGAGTACGAGTATACCTCCCGTTCCTTCGGGCACGTGCTGGCCTTTGTAGTGGGAATCCTGGTGATCCTCTCGGGAATTATCGGCGCGGCCACCGTTGCCCTGGGGTTTGCCGGGTATTTTCAGGGCCTCATGGACATGCCCCTCGTGCTCACTGCCGCACTGCTCTTGATCCTCACTTCCGCCATCATCTTCGCCGGCATCAAGCAGTCGGCCGCGTTCGTGATCACCTTCACCCTTATCGAGGCGGGCGGACTGCTGGGGATCATCGCCATCGGCCTTCCCTACCTGGGATCGGTGGACTATTTCGAAGCCCCCCTGGGCATCGGGGGCGTGCTCCAGGGAGCTGCTCTCCTCTTCTTCGCCTACCAGGGATTCGAGGAGGTCGTCAAGCTCTCCGAAGAGACCGTGAACCCGGAATCCACCATCCCCAAAAGCCTGATCATCGCCCTTGCTGCGACCATTCTTCTCTATATGCTGGTGTCAATCGCCGCAGTGAGCATCGCCGGGTGGGAGGGTATCGCCGGATCCCCCGCACCCTTCGCAGTGATTGCCGGACAGGCGTTCGGTACCGAAGCCTTCCTGATCGTCACTGTCATTGCCCTCTTTGCCACCGCCAACACCGCTCTTCTCATGTTGCTGGCCTCCTCCCGCATCGTCTATGGGATGGCACGCGCCGGGACGCTCCCCCGTCCGTTCTGCTACATCCATCCCGCCACCCAGACGCCGGCGGTGGCCATCGTCGTCGCACTGCTCTTCTCGCTCGCCTTCCTCTCGCTCGGCAATATCAGCGATGTGGCGATGGTGGCGAATTTCACCCTGTATATCACCTTCGCCGTGATCAATGCCGCGGTTATCCTGCTGCGCTTCCGCATGCCGGACCGGCCCCGTCCGTTCAGGGTGCCCCTGTCCATCGGCCGCCTGCCCGTACTGCCGTTGCTGGGGATCCTCACCTGTGTGCTCTTTCTCTTCCAGCTCGACATCAGGGTCCTGTTCATCGGCGGCGTGATCATCGTCGCCGCCTCTCTCGCGGGCAAGATACTCCGCATGACGCAAACTCCCGCTGAACCGCAGGAATGAGGGCCGCGCTATCGCTCGAGGGACAGCGCGGTCTCCCGGAGGGCTTCCATGAGCGATTTTGCCGCAACCTCCCGGCCCTCTTCTTTTAGAATGAGGGCTTTGCCCTCGATCTTCGCCAGGATCAGCGCCTCGAGACGCGTTCGATAGCTGTCCTCATAGGCGGAAAGGTCAAACGGGGCGGAGAGTTTTTCCACGATCCGCTGTGCCAGATCGATCTCCTCCTCCCCCGGTTCCGGGAGGCCCTCAAGCATGGGGGCATCCGAGGGATCGAGCACCTCGTCGTGGTAGCGCAGCGTGGTGGCCACAATCGCGTTCCGGTAGTGATGGATCAGCACCACCCGTTCCCGGGAATGCAGGGTTACCTTTCCAATCGCTGCCTTCCCCGAGCGTTGCATCACCCTCCTGAGCAGGGCATACGCCGCTTCGGACCCGTCGGGAACCAGCAGGTAGGTCTTTTCAAAATAGTGTGCATCAACCTCAAATACGCTGATAAATGAGTCCAGGCGGATTTCTTCGCTTGAACGGGGTCTTGCGTCCCGTATCTCCTCCTTCTCAAGGAGGACATGTTCACCTCCGGCGAGCTCGTACCCGAAGGAGATCTCCTCATCGGGCACCTCATGCCCCTCTTCACAGACCTTTTGATAATGGATGGGGGTATCGCACGTCCTGTGGATCATCCGGAAGTGGATCTTGCGATCCTGCGTGAGGGGGAGCGCTTTGACCGGTACGTTCACCAGCCCGAGAGAGAGGTTCCCGGACCAGACCGGTTGGAGGTTTGCAAGTTCCTGTGCATCAGTCGCATGTTCCGCCTTCTTCATGTGCTCGTGCAACGGGCTCATGGCGCAAGGATGGAAGCAATCCCATAAACACTTTGTTCCCTCCCTTCATGTCACCGTGATGCGGTGCAGGGCCGGCGATCATTCGCCGGGATCCGCCCCACCCCTACCGTATTCCAATAATGTCCCTGATATGCTGCTGGTTTTCGGAACCGCGGGTGCAGTAGAAGGAGTAGCGAAGGCCCATCTCACGGGAGAGAGGGCAGGTCGAGCAGAGGCATTCATCTTCGGTATCGATACACGCACTCAGGCCCACCGTGCAAAACGCCCGTTCCTCCCCCTCCTCACCGGCGCACAGCCGGTAGGTGGGGCAGATATCACAGATGCAACGCGTTTTCCTCCGTTCGATGACCATTTCCCGCTCTTCGGGCGTGAGGTTCAGGGTCGTCAGCAGCAGTTCAAAATAATCGCTCGGCATAGATTCACCTATACTGGCAACATGGGAAAAAGAACTATAAAAACGCGATCCGGGAGGCGCAGGTTCCCGGATACACAGTGCGCAAGGGGGCGCATCCCGCCCTCAGGGGTAGTAACCTACAAAAAAGACGTACCCGTACTCTTCATGGTGGTCCCGGTGGATCGCCATCTCCGTTCTCGTCATCTCGATCAGGGACATCGCATCGGCATCGTCCTTCTTGCGCACCTCAAGAGCGTCGAGCTTTCGTTCGCAGGGGAGGTAGTAATCATCCCACCATGCCGAGGCGGGGAGCGCGAACCGCCCGATCACCTGGAATCCTGCACGGATCACCGCAGCCTCAAGCTCCGCAACCGCCTTTATTGCCGGGTAGCACTCCTGCCAGAATGCACGGGCTTCTTCCGAGGGAGTGTCGGTGAACCATGCAGCCTCGGTGAGCGCGATATACCCGCCTTTCTTGAGAAACCGCTTCCAGTACGAGAGCCCCTGCTCAAACCCTATGATAAAAATGGAGCCCTCGGCCCAGATCAGGTCGAACTGACCTTCCTTAAAGGGCAGGTCGTCCATGGAGGCACAGAGAGTCGAAATCCGGTCCGCACACCTTGCCGATGCCACGCGGCGTATGAGGTCGTCGAGATAGGGCTGGTGGACATCAACGGCCACAAGGGAGCAGCGGGGGCAGAGCCGGGCAAGGGCGAGCGTCTGCATGCCCGAACCGCACCCGATATCAAGGATCTTCGCGTCTTTTGGCAGTCCGGGAATCATGTTGAATGCCGTTTCGGTGCAGGCATCACTGCCGGGCCCCTGTCGCGGGAGATCCTCGTGGAGCTCAAAGATAAACGATTGTTCCATTATCCAGGTATGTTGCAAACCGTTGCATAGAGGGTTTGTGGTCGCTCCAGCCACCAGGCTCTCGTTTTCAGGGTGAGCGACAGAAGACCAGGATTGAACCTGTGATTGCCGGAGAACAGGACTACGTGCACCACGCACCGAAGAATCTGGGAGGGATACAAAAAATGAGAGAAAAAGGCAGGATCACCCGGATCCCGCGAACCGCGGATCAGGCCTCACCCAGCCACTCGGCTACCTTCTCGGGGTGAGCGTCCACCCACACGGCGGCAGCCTCCTCCTCGGACATTCCCTCCTCCATGTCGAGCATGATGGACTCCATGTCCGATGCGTCCCAGGAGAACCGCTCGAGAATGGCATATGCTTCAGGCATGTCCTCTTTGAAACCCTGACGGGTATAGGTAGAGATGTACTCCTCGCCGCCGTAGATGTTTTCAGGGTCGTCGAGGTACTTGAGATCCCATCGCACGAACTTCCAGTGGGGAGACCAGCCGGTCACCACAACCCATTCGTCATCGTCGATTGCTGATTTGAGCGATGCCACCATGCTGGCTTCACTGCCGGTGAGCAGGTCGTACTCAAGGCCATAGGTCTCGATGGCATCCTCGCTGCCCTTCATGATCCCGGCACCCGGCTCAATGCCGATGATCTCGCCGTCGAACTGGTCCTTCACCGCATTCAGCTCCTCAATCGAATTGATGTCCACGTAGCCGGGCACCACAAGGCCGCAGCGCGTGCCCTGCATGTTCACCCGCACGAACTCCATCTGGTCCACGTAGCTGGCAAGGTAATTGCCGTAGCAGGTGGGCAGCCAGGCACCGACAAAACAGTCGATCGATCCGCCGGCAACCGCCTGGAATGCCAGGCCGACGTCGACGATCTTGATCTCGAGATCGTACCCAGCCTGCTCGTATACCAGTTTCAGAACATTTGCACTTGACAATTCGGTATCATACGGGGTGCTGACGAGCACCACCTTCTTCTGCACTGCGTCCTCTCCGCCCTGCACGGCCGCACCCTGATCGGTGCACCCTGCAACAAGGAGACTGGCAGCGATACAACATCCAATAATGAGGAATGTTTTCATTCCTTTTCCATTCACAATAACACAACCAATTAAAAATATCGCCCGGTTCTTTTGCGAAGTATCCCCGGGTCGGTTAACGAATATACTTTTTAGGGCATCGTAGATTAAAGATTAAGATACGGCATTTTAAGGGACATTTTCCATTTTAACGCCCATATATTCAAAATTTTATCTCCTGTATATCACCTGAATGTATGAACCTTGTGCCATATACCCTGCTATTCCACTCTCCCTCACGGTGCGCAACGCAATCGGCAATATGTTGGCAAATTAGCGATTAATCGTAAAAATATCCGCAATAGGAAAGATCTATGCGGACCGGGCGCAGGCCCCCTGGCAGGGCAGATATGAATACCTTTATATAGAACGGCATTGCCAGTTTCTGGCAACCATGAGAGAACAGACGCAGCAACCGGTTATAATACTCAAAGAAGGCACCGAGCGAAAACAGGGTTACGAAGCCCAGCGAGAGAATATCGCTGCTGCACGCGCGGTCGCCGAGGCGGTCAGGACGACACTCGGGCCGCGGGGCATGGATAAAATGCTGGTCGATACCATCGGCAGTGTGGTAATCACCAACGACGGTATCGCCATCCTCGAAGAACTGGAGATCCAGCACCCCGCGGCAAAGATGATGGTGGAGGTGGCGAAAACCCAGAATGACGAGGTGGGTGACGGTACCACGTCTGCCGTGGTTATGGCAGCTGAGCTGCTCAGGTATGCCGAGGAACTCCTCGAGCAGGATGTGCATCCCAGCATCATCGCCAAGGGGTACCGCCTTGCCGAGACCAAAGCACAGGAGCTGCTGAACAGCATCGCCATCGACGTCGGCAAGAATGACGAGGTGCTGTGGCAGGTTGCCGCCACTGCGATCACCGGCAAGGGGGCGGAGGCGGAAAAGGAGATCTTCTGCGATATTGCCGTCAAGGCGATCAAGTTGATCGCCGAAGAGGACGGCACCGTGGACACCGATTTTATCACCATCGAGCGTCTCACCGGGGGGAGTGCCGCAGAATCCAGGCTGATCGAAGGGGTGGTCATCGACAAGGAACGGGTGAACGCGAGCATGCCCGCATCGGCGAAGGAGGCCAGTGTCCTGCTCCTGAATGCGCCGATCGAGTATAAAAAGACGGAGATGGATGCGGAGATCAGCATCACCAGCACCGCACAGCTGCAGGCATTCCTCGATGAGGAGGAGCGGATGATAAAGGCGGTGGTGAACCGCATCGTCGAAACCGGGGCAAAGGTGCTCTTCTGCCAGAAGGGCATCGATGATATGGCAGAGCACTTCCTTGCGAAAGCGGGCATCATGGCTGTCCGCAGGGTGAAGAAATCCGACATGGAGCGCCTCTCCCGCGCCACCGGCGCTTCCGTCATCAGCAGCCTGGACGCCATCAGCAGTGATGAGACGGGCTTTGCAGGCTTGGTGGAAGAAAAGAGTGTCGCCGGCAAGAGGTTCATTTTTGTCACCGACTGCAAAAACCCGAAGGCGGCAACCATCCTTGTACACGGGGGCACGGAAACGGTGGCCTTCGAGCTGCAGCGTGCGGTGGACGACGCACTGCACGTGGTGGCCACGACATTCGAGGACCAGCGCGTGGTGCCCGGTGGCGGCGCACCGGAAATCGAGCTCTCTGTGGGGCTACGCGACTACGCGGGCCGGATAGGAGGCAGATCCCAGCTCGCTGTCGAAGCCTTTGCCCGGGCATTCGAACGCATCCCGCTCACATTGGCGGAAAATGCTGGCTTTGACCCCATCGATACGCTCATGGATCTCCGCACCGCACACGAGAGGGGTGAATCCACCGCAGGGATCGATGTCGCCACCGGCAAGTCGGCGGACATGGTTGCGCAGGGCATCGTCGACCCCCTCCGCGTGAAGACCCAGGCGATTGCCAGTGCGGCGGAAGCTGCGATTATGATCCTGCGCATCGATGACGTGATCGCCGCTGCCGCCCCGAGCCCCGGAGAACTCCCGCCTCAGGCCGCGGGCATGGGCGGCATGGGCATGCCCCCCATGATGTAGATGCCGGGATGATCATTCCGGGAGGTCCCGGTGCGTCCCTCACCTGCTCCCCTATTTTGCACGTGACGTTCATGGTGAGGCGGATACCCCGGAGCCTGAAATGGTTCTCGCCGGGGTTGCACTGTCAGGATGCCCGCGGACGTGCGGTGGCAACCCCCGTGCCATGGTTATCCGGACGGGGGGTACTTTTGCCTCACGGACTCCCGGACCTCGTCGACGTGCGCGATGAGCGTCACCTCCCCCGACGCATTGAGCGGTGATACCACCACCGTCACCGATCGGTTCCCCTCATCGATGCGATGCCACCAGCATTCGCCCTCGCAGGAAAATGACAGGTTCACGGGGTCATCGCTGCTGATGGTGTAGTAGCCGGCAGACCAGGCGGGGAGGGTGACTGCAGGGAATGAATAGGTGCCATTCGTCAGGTCGAGGTCGCTGAGTTCTACCGAGGCCTCCCTGCGCATCGTTGTGTCGAAATCGATCGATTCGTAGCTGTAGAGCGGGTTGCCGCCCGTATTGTCCAGATAGTTGGCAACCACCCAGGTCTTGAAGACATCCTCGGACCGCTCCTCGTACCCGTGCCGGGCGAGAACTGCGTCGACGCCCGCAAATCCGTTTTCGTCCTCCTCGACCAGGTCACGGATGAAATGCGCATGATCGGGGTCTCCCGAGAGGTCACCGTAGTTCTCCGAGAGGTAGAGGATCCACAACCCGCTCGAACCGTAGTGCACCCCCTGGTACTCTCCCCGCGCATACTCCTCTGCGGTCCACTGAAGGCTCACCATAGGGTGTTCCCGGAATGATTCGAATTCAGGGAGGTTCTCGGTGGAAAAATTCGCATAGAGCAGCTCCGCATAGATGGCGCACCCCTCGTCTACCATATACCCTTCATCAAAATCGTGTCCGCAATGGATGAGATGCTGGAATTCATGTGCCGCAGTCGCGTCAAGGCCTGCAGAATCCGCGCCGCTGATATCCAGGTAAAATACGTCCTTTTGGTTGGCGGAGAGCAGGCTGAAGGGATCGAACACTCCCGCCCAATTGCCGTGGCCTGATACCACCGCAATATACACTCTCTCCTCGCCGTCAACATCGGTTTCCGCACCGAATGTCCTGGTAGCGAGGGGATAGATGATCTCGTCAAACTCCTCTTGCAGCCGGTTGATCACCGCAGGATCCACAAAAACTCCCTCTTCAAGAAAGATCACGCAATGGCTGCCGACCTGCACGCAGGTGGTATTGAATGACGCACCATCGAAGTGAAACGTCTCGGGTTCCCCGACTATGCGGGCTTTTGCTATCGTCTCGGAAACAGCCTTCGCGGATATTTCGGCAGGGAACACAGGTTCCGCACCCTCAAATCCTGTCGCCCTGTCCTGAAACGCAGGCGATGCTATCCAGGCACACGCTCCTCCCGAAAGCAGGCAAGCTCCGAGCGCCCCGAGCACAATGGCTGCGGCAACGCGGTGCCTGTACATCTTTTTTCCCATGGTTGGTACCGATAATGGTTGACTGGAATCCTGAACGAGACTGCGCTCATTGAACCCGTGACTCGACGAGCAGAGCCCGAATGCACTCCGGTGCATCCCCCGGGAAATTCAGGTCACCCGGATATAATCCTCTGCCACCATTCTGTAGGGTACGCCAAACTCATCGGTCACGGTCAACTCGACAGTATAGGTTCCGGGCTCATGGTAGGTAAAGCGCGGGTTCCGGGTAAATGCCACAAACCCGTTGCCGAAGTCCCACCCCCACCCGGTGATGTTGGCAACAGTGCTGGTATCGGTGAACTGCACCGTGAAGGGAGCGTGCCCCGTTGTGGTGTCCGCGGAAAAGCTCGCGGTGACGTTCGCCATGTCGGCATCGGATTGCTCCTCGATATTCACGGTGATTCCCACCCATGCTTCCACCACACTCTCGTTGAAGGTTTCCACGTAGGGGTAGTAGAGCAGCGCAATTTCATCGCCATCGGTCAGCTGAATGGTGGAGAAGTCATCAGAAATCAGGGTGGAATTCCCCCATCCCCAGAATATCGGGGGGAACGCACTGGTATTGTCGGCGATATCGTTGATCTGGTTGACCGCATAGAATATGGTGCCGTTATCATAGGCGTACTCTCCCGCATTGTAGGTCAGCACACCCTGTTCCGCCGCTGCATGCACCGCCCCGAGGGGGGTAAGGTTATCGACGCTCACATTCTCAAGGCCGTTCGGGACAAATGTCCCCGGCGTCAGGTTCACCTCGGTGATAAGAATGAGGGATTCATTCGGAAGTTCCCGGGGGCTCGCCATCAGTTTGTCATGCTGGGGTGAGAGGGGCTTGACTGAGATGTCGGCCCCCCCCACCGCCGTAACAGCGCTTATCAACAGCAGTATTCCCAGAACCATCAGGCCAGTTGTCGTTACGTTCGGCATGATCCACCTCATATGCGATCCCTCGCAACTGCGGTGTGGAACCGCCGTTCTGAGGCGGAACCGCCGTTCTGCGAGGTCTGCGTTGCATTCCGCCGGCGCAGCGTGTTCGCGAGATATCTATCGCCGGGCGTCTCAATCCCCAAACATCTCTCCTCAGCGATCCTGCGGACAGGAACATTTCGGGGCGCCCGCCATGTCCCCCTACCCAGAGAGCGGGGCGCGGCAATACGCCGTACCGGCGGATGGCGAAGCCGATCGGTCTCAGGGCTCGCAGGGAATCAATCTATGGGCGGAACGCGGACAGGGCATAACCTTCCCCTACAAATTATATAATGATTATTATAAAGTGGGCGGGATTGAGCCGAAGGCGGTATCAATCCAGCGTCCTCTGGAAAAAGGTGACCATCTCCTCATAAGCATCATTTGCGACGAAACTCCCCGAGAGCCGGCCGTCTTCGATCACGAACCCGTGCGGTTCTCCCTGGTAGACCTTGAGTTCGAAGTATTTCCCGGCCGCATCGAGATCGGTGGCATACCGGTAGATATCCCCGACAGGGCTTGCCTCGTCGCGGGTGCCGTGGATAATCAGCAGGGGAGCCTCCAGCCCTTCGATTACATCGGCAGGAATGGTCTCATTGTTGAATCCGCCGGAATAGGGAAAACCGTACCATGCGACGCCCGATCCGAATTCTGACATTTGCGGCAGAAAGAGCATGGTGTACCGCCCTCCCGCACAGAACCCCGTCAGCCCGAACCGGGAAGGATCGACGTCGGTTCTGGTATCCAGGTAGGTGAGGGAATCGCTGATGAGCGCTTCCACCGTCGCGTCCGGCGGGGACTGCTCGTGGGTCTGCCACTCGGGTGCAACGACCACGAATCCCTCCGCAGCAACGCGATCCGCCATATCCATATAACCCGGTTCAAGCCCATTGAAGGAATGGATCAGCACAATTGCCGGGTACTTCCCCTCTTCCGCGGGATAGGCGATGTATGCGGGATAGGTCAGGCCTCCGCTTTCGATCTCCACCATATCCCCGTCTAACTGCTCTTCATCTGCTGCCCCGCCCGAATCGATGCAGCCGGGAAGGATGCACAGCACGACAACCGCCACAAGCAGGATGACCTTTCTCATGTCCACCACTCTTTTCTGCAGGATGCATGCACCATTCCCCCGCCGATAATTAATGGTTGTGCCGGGATGCGGTTCTCCCTCCACCACCACCTTTAAGTACTGCCCCCCCAATCCTACCGATCATCTGGAGGAACTCTCATGACCGTGTATGCATGTTGTCGAACCGATGTGGTCACCGTCGGACCGGAGACGTCGCTGCGCACGATCGCCACCCTGATGGAGGAGGAGAACGTGGGCAGCGTGGTGGTGGTCGAGGAGGAAAAACCGGTGGGCATCGTCACCGATCGTGATCTCGCCCTGCGGGCGTTTGTCAACCAGATGGACCCGGAAACCACGCATGTCCGCGAGATCATGAGCCCTGATCCGATCGTCCTCGAAGGTGGCATGGGGCTCTTCGAGGCCATGGAATTCATCCGGGGCAAGGGGGTGCGCAGGATGCCGGTCGTCGACGAGAACGGGATGCTGCGGGGCATCGTGACCGTTGACGACGTCCTCCGCCTGCTCGTCGAGGAGCTGAGCTGCATCGCCAACATCCTCGAGGAGGAGAGCAGGGAGGCGAGTTTGTAGAGGGGACCGATGGGGGATCGCCGAAACCGGATCCCGCAGTACATCATACCATTTTTTTGGCCGAATGCCACGGTCCCGGGAAACGTCACCGGGATGACGCCCCTCTCCCACGGATGGCCCGGGATACCCTGAACTCCTGCTTCACCGGGAACCTCCGTACATGGAGCAGAAAACGTGAGCGGGGAGCGTGCCACTCCCCGCCGGTTCCTGCACGAGTCCTACGCCGCCGGCGTGATGTGCTGCAGCCCCTATATAGCAGTATCCCGGATGCCGCGGGATGGCATGCGGGGTGAGGTGAGGCGCGTGGGGGATCAGGCAGTGGGATTCGCCTTGGCCGCACAGCTGTATTTTTCCAGCGCCTTTTTCAGCTCCGCGGGGAGCACCGGCTTTTCCAGCACGCGTTCCACGCGGTCCGCGTAGCGGTGGTACTCCTCCGGCCAGATGTGCTTGGCGGTGAAGAGGATAACCGGGATGCCTTCCAGGTGGCGTCTATCCCTCAGGCGGTCGAGAAACTCCCATCCGTTCATCGGCGACATCATGATGTCCAGGAGGATCACCGCGGGGCGCTCATGCTCGAGCAGATCCAGCGCATCCTGCCCGTTATCGACCACGATCGGATCCCATCCCAGCCGGGGCAGTACGTACTTCATGACCTCGAGGGTGGGAATATCGTCGTCGATCAGCATGATCTTAGGCTTCATGCGACACCTCCTTGGGGATGCGAATGGTAAAGGCCGACCCGACACCCACCTCGCTGGAGACGGTGATCCTGCCCCCGTGCATCTCCATATACCGCTGGGCGATAGAGAGGCCGAGCCCCATGCGTCCGTACTGCCGGCTCAGGTTGTCCATGTCGGCAAGGTAAAACGGTTCAAAGATTGACCCGAGCGCCCCGGGGGCGATGCCGATGCCGTTGTCCCGCACCCGGACATAGTGGTTCTCCCCGTTTTCCTCATAGGTGATCCAAACCTTCTTGGGGTCGCTGTTGTACTGGATGGCGTTGGCGATCAGCCCGTCGATCACGTGGAACATGCGGTCCCGGTCACCGGCGATGCTCACATCGGGCGAGATCTCCAGGATCAGCTCGGCCTTCGTGTCGTAGCCGCCGATCCGTATCACGGTGGTGACCAGCTGCCGGAGATCGATGTCGGAGATGTTAAGGTGTACCTTGCAGGAGTCCATGATCCCCAGTTCGAGCATACGGTCGACGACCCGCCGCTCCCGCTCCACATTTTCCAGGCAGAGGTTGAGCAGTTTTGTCGTTTCACTGTCAAGGGCGAAACTCGATGGGTCCTCGAGAATCATATGCAGGTACCCAAGGATGGGCTGGAGAGGGGTTCGGAGCTCGTGCGCCGCGGTATTGATGAAATTGCGCCACCGGTCCAGTTCCCGCTCCATCTGAATCAGGTTCCTCTCCTCGAGTGTCATACCGGTGACATCGCGCATGGTGCCGATGACCCCCAGCGTCCCGCCGTCGGCATCGAACACCGGACCGAGGATAAGGGAAAAAAGGCGTTCCGATCCGCCCATGGCAGCCTTGAACGTGGTGGTGACGGTACTGCCGCCCTGCATCACACCCCCGGCATGCAGTTTCAGCTCTTCTGCCACCGCGGCGGGGAAGAGGTCGAAGGTCGTCCTGCCAACCATGGCTTCCGCATCAATATCGAACTCCCGGGCCTTTGCCCAGTGGAACTGCACGAAGCGCCCCTCGGGATCCTGCATGAAAATGAGGTCCAGGGAGGAATCGACAAGGTTCTGCAGGCGGTCCTTCGATGCTTCCAGCGTCGCTTTCTCCTTTTCCTGGCCGCTGATATCGATGACCGTGCATTCGATAATGGGTTCATCGGCGTTCTTCGAGCAGGTGAGCTGTGTCGTCACCACCGTGCCGGATTTCCCGAGAAACCTCGTCTTCCGTTCGGCCACCGCACCGCCATCCCGGCACTCCCCGAGGAGGGCGGCCCCGTCCTCTCCACGCTCCCAGAGCGCCTGAGCTGGCATTCCTTTCAGCTCATCCACCGAATATCCCAGCATCCCAGCCAGTTTCGGGTTCGCATCCAGAATTTCCCCGCTTTCAGGATCACAGAGGAACATGCCCGCATCGGCATTGCGAAAGATGTTCCAGTATTTGATATTGAGCAGCCCGCCCTCTTTGGCCATCAGGGTGGTTGCAGCGACCACCCAGAGGTACATGGCCGCGTTCACGCCCGTGACGAAGGGATCGAACGCCGAACCAAGATAGGTGTAGTAGGCGGTAATGGCCAGAAACGCCGCCACCAGCAGGACCGTGCACTGAAGCCCGTAGCGCGGGTACCAGATGGAGACAAGCACGATGGGAATGTAGTACAGCTGGGGGAAAAGAAACATCAGGGGGGCATATATGTCGCCAAGGGGCACGGAAAATGCATAGATGGTAACCAGAACAGAGATGAGCACGAACGAGGCGATCACCCAGATGCGGATGAGATCCTGTTCACTCAGACCCCCACGGTTGTCGTTAAAGAAATAGAACCCCTCAGAAGGCATATTTAATGACTAACTGTGTTCCGTTAATTATATAAAGTGTTTTGGTTTTGCAGCGAAATCGCCCCTGTTTCATCAAACCACAGTGTTCCCGGGAAGCGTTCTGTCGGTCCGACGTCAGACATACGTGAATCGTGCAACCACAGCCACCCGCCGGCCTGTTTTTGGCATGTCGCGTTCTGGAACCCCGCACACGAAGGCCTCTGCTCCCTCCACAAAGGGGAAATTACATCCTCTACGGTCGGAACTCACAACATTGATGAGCGAGGGGTGCCCAGTCTTTACCTATGCGGCCGTTTGTCCTCGTGAACTGCGCCATGAGTGCCGACGGAAAGCTCTCCACGAAAGAGCGGCGTCAGGTCAAGATTTCTGGAAACAATGATTTTCTGCGTGTCGACCGGATCAAGGCGGAGAGCGATGCCATCATGGTGGGGATCGGCACCGTCCTCGCGGACAACCCCTCGCTGACCGTAAAATCCGACGAGCTCAGGGAGAGACGGCGAGCCCGGGGCGGCGACGAAAACCCGGTCAGGATCGTGGTGGACAGTGCCGCCCGCATCCCCCCCAATGCAGAAATCCTCCACAAAGGGCGGGGGAAACGGATCATCGCCGTGTCGGCAAGGGCTCCGCCGGAGAAGGTGAGGGAACTCGAGTTCGTCGCCGACATCATCAGTACCGGAGACCGGCAGGTCGATCTCACGGCGCTCATGGAGCGGCTCTACGCAAAGGGGATCCGCAGGCTGATGGTCGAGGGCGGGGGGATCCTGATCGGCTCGCTCTTCGCACAAGATCTGGTGGACGAGTTCTGCACCTTCGTGGGCAACATGGTCATCGGGGGAGCCGATGCCCCAACGCCGGCGGACGGTGCAGGCTTCGTCGCCGAGGATGAGTTCCCCCGCCTGTCCCTGGTTTCGGCAGAACAGATGGATGAAGGGGTGCTCCTGCGGTGGAAGGTCGCCCGGTCACCCTGAACAGGGAAGTGCTGCGCCACCCTGCCGTCGTGATCGGGGGCTATACCCTGATTGCGGGGTGCATCGGCATGATCATGGCTCTCCTCGGCGGCACCGGCTGCGCCTGGATCAACTACGACGCACAGCGGTTTCATGCCATGGCAGAGGCGATTCTCTCGGGGCTCTCCCCGTATATCGCCTATATCGATCCGAAGCCCCCTCTGCTCTTCTTCACGGTGGCGGCCATGGACGCACTCGCCCCAGCAGGGACGCTGGATATTCCCCTCATGACCGGCCTGAACATTGCGGCAGCCGCACTCATGTTTTTCATCGGCAGGGAGGTGTACGGGTGGGTGTCCGGGGTGACCGCAGGGCTGATCTACCTGGTCGCTGCGGTGTTTGTGGAAGGATATTTTCTGTTCAGTGAACAATTCTGCGTCGTGTTTCTTCTCGGGGCCTACATTGCCGCCCGCCGTGGCCATGGAGCTGCCGCGGGTTTGCTTGCCGGTCTCGCCATGGGGTTCAAGCAGTATGCGGTGCTGGGGATGATCCCACTCCTCTACCTGATGGGGACGAGGGACCGCAAAGCATTATGGCCGTTTTTTGTTGCGTTCATCGCAATTGTCGCCCTCCCCTTCTTCCTCCTCTACACGGCCTACGGCCCCGAGACCTTCGAAGCGGCGCTCGCCTGGACCTTCGGCATCACCCCTTTCTACCCCTCCGGCAATGTTGCCGATCTCCCCGCCTACCAGCCGACCAACCTGCTCTCCTTTGCCGCCAACCTCCTGCTGTCCTGTATGTTCGTGCTGCCGGTGGCGGTGTTCGCCATCGCGGCGATCGCCAGGAACGGGCTCAATACACGTGAAGAGCGGGCCATCGCTCTCTTCGCAGCCGTATTCTTCCTGACCATCTTTGTGCGGCAGTACCTGCACTACTGGATACTGGTGTTGCCCTTCCTCTCGCTGCTCGCCTGCGGCGCGTTTGCGGACAATAAAAGCCCCCCGACCGCGGGCGGTCGTGCCGGAAGATGAGCAGGAACAGCAAAGCGGAGGCGGCAGCCCCGCGTCTTCACGGGGCCCCAGGCTCACAAATATCGTCAGGGGATCGTGCGGGAAGACCCGTTGTTGGAGGGGACGGTCCCGCCATCTCCCTCGCCGGAGAGAGGAGGCCTTCCCGCCAATTTCAGCAGGTGCACCGGACAGAAGATACTCCTGCGTGGAGGGGGCACCCCCGGAGAGCTACTACGGGTGTGCACGCGAATACCGGTTTCGGTCCGAAAACCTGTAAGGTACTATAACGGAATCAATCGGGATCCGAGCGCGACTGGACCTATAAAAAAAGGATTAAGGTACTCGTTTTCCAAATTCATGAATTTCATCATAGACTTTTGCCCGGGATCCATCCGTGTAGGTGGCGACGACAACGACGCGGTCGGTTCCCAGAGAACCATCAATCTGGACTTCACTTCCCACTTTATTCTCCAGTTTTGCCTTTTTAATTTCGCCGGTTTCAAGATACACGGTGACATCAAGGTCCGTGACGGCAGGCTGCCCTCTTCCGCCGTCAAACCTTATTGCGAGGTAAGGATACACCGGAATCTCATTTCGATGCACCGAAATGGTCACCTGCTTATACACAGGAACTTCATCGGTGGGAGACGGTTCCAGTGAGAATTCTTCCGTGGGTTCTGGCGAAGGGGTGGCCGGCAGGGGGGTTGCTGCCGTGGTGGGGGCAGGTGTCTGCACCTCTGTTGCTTCTTCCGTGCATGCACAGGAAAAGGCCATGAGCACTGCGGCGATGAGAACCAGTCCAAGGAGTTTGTACTGCATAGCCAAAATTCTGAATGCAAGCTATATGAGGATTGTGTACTTTGACGATGCCACCGGGCTGGACATCGTGCAATCGGTGAGCGTATGGGCTTTTTCAGGGCGAAAGAAGAGGGGGAGAGACGGGGAGGAGATATGAGCAGTGGTCGAGGAACGGCCCCGCACTCCCCCATTCGGCCTTCCGAGGATCGTCTGGATGGGCCCGTTCACGAAGGCGGGCGCGGGAATGAGGCCAGAACCACGATCACCTCCCCGGATGCCATCCCTGCCTGCCCGGAGCCGCTAAAGCATCCCCCTACCGTCCAGCCTTCTCCAGGAAAAACGAAGGTAATAACCATTGCGTTTTTACCATCCCACGTGGTCATTGCTTATCATGACGCGCGCACCCCTCCGCTGGGAGATCAAACTCGGCATCTTCCTTGTCCTCACCTCGATCACCATCTACGCCATCAAACTGACAGTGCTGAACAACCTGGAAAGCACCGAGAACTACATCTTCAACTCCCTGGGATTTCTCCCCATCAATGTCCTCCTGGTCACCATCGTGCTCAACTCGCTGCTCTCCGTCCGCGCACGCCGGGAGAAACTTGAGAAACTGAGCGTGGTCATCGGCACGTTCTTCTCAGAAATGGGAACCGCCCTGCTCACCCTGTTCTCCAATCACGATCCGGGCATTGGTGCGATCAAAAACGACCTCGTGGTGACCAGCGACTGGGAACCGGAGGAGTTTGATCGTGTGGATGCAAAGCTCAGAACCTACCGTTGCGCCGTCGATATCGACGAGATCGACCTGGTGGCGCTCCGGGACTTTCTCAAACAGAAGAGGGATTTTCTTTTACGGATGCTGGAAAATCCGATCATGCTGGAGCATGAATCCTTCACCGAAGTGCTGCGGGCGACCTTCCACCTCGCCGAGGAGCTCGAACACCGTCCGGCCCTCACCTGGCTCCCCAAGAGCGATCGCCAGCACCTCGCCGGCGACATCAACCGCGTCTACGGTCTCCTCGTCCGCCAGTGGCTTGAGTACATGGCATATATGAAACGCAACTATCCCTATCTCTTCTCGCTGACGATGCGCACCAATCCCTTCGACGAGACCGCAACGCCGTTGGTGCAGGGGGCCTGAAGCACCGGGATCCCCCGATGCACCGTCTCTTCGCCCGTATACCGCGATCTTGCGCCCGTTCCTGCCGCCACTGCATTCGATATCCTTTTATAGTTTCGTCTGAATGAACGGAGTGTCAGGAAGCGGTATTCGATGAACGATTATTCGATATTGATTGGGGGGAAAGCAGGAGAGGGCATCAACAAGGCGGGATCCGTGATCGCCAGGATCCTCTCCCACCTGGGCTATTTCCAGTACATGTACTACGATTACCCGTCCCTGATCCGGGGCGGGCACAATTTCGCCATCGTCAGGGCATCCACACGCAGGATCGGCACCCATCGCAACGCGATTGATTTTCTCCTCGCGCTCGACCAGAACACCGTCGATACCCACCGGTGGCGGTGTGATGCAGAGACGGTGGTTTTGTTCAACGCCAACAAAGTCGAGGCCGAGGGCATGGGAATTCCCATCGAGGACATTGTCGAGGAAGAGGGAGGGAGTTCTGTCATGGTGAACACCGGCCTTATCGGGGCATTCGGCAGGGCAGCAGGAATTCCCTGGGATACCATGGAAGCGGTGCTCACCCTCGAGATCCCGAAAAAGATCGAGACAAACCTGCGCATCGCACGCCGCGGGTACGATGCGGTGGAAGAGCAGAACCCCATTCCGCCCCAGGAAAAACCCACGCATCCCATTCTGACGGGAAACGAGGCGATAGGGCTCGGATTGCTCGAAGCCGGGCTCGAGGCCTACGTGGCGTACCCCATGACCCCCACCTCAAGCCTCCTCCATTTCCTGGCCGGGTCCGCAGAGGACTTCGGGATCAAGGTGATACATCCCGAAAACGAGATCGCCGTGATGCTCATGGCCCAGGGGTGCGCCTATGCCGGTGCACGAACCGCTGTCGGAACCTCGGGCGGCGGGTTCTGCCTGATGTCCGAGGGGCTCTCCATGGCGGGGATGACCGAAGTGCCGGTGGTGATCGTGATGGGACAGCGGGGAGGGCCCAGCACGGGCATTCCCACCTACACCGCCCAGGGCGACCTCCATTTCATTCTCAATGCCGGCCAGGGGGAGTTCCCGCGCTTTGTCATCTCGCCGGGCAACACCGAGCAGGCCTTTGAATGGTCGGCGCGGGCGCTCAACCTCGCATGGAAGTACCAGGCCCCCTCCTTTCTCCTGGTGGACAAGACGCTT
>Ga0272441_10000245_pt1 | contig 124588 bp, 114 predicted proteins | sample SSMProp6N_FD_193582 | JGI IMG/M metagenome (GOLD analysis project Ga0272441, IMG submission 193582) | Marine sediment archaeal communities from Little Sippewissett salt marsh, Falmouth, MA, United States - SSM-Prop-6N | ecosystem: Environmental > Aquatic > Marine > Wetlands > Sediment ...
ATGTAAAAAAACACAATAGTTTTATTAATGCAGGCCTGCCCTATATCAAGGACGCCCCTGATAATATAAGGCTGATACATATGGAAACCCCCAGGGAATTCGGGCCGTATGGTGCCTCAGGAACAGGCGAGATGCCTTTAACTGCTCCTCATTCGAGCATTATTAATGCGATTTACAACGCCTGCAAAGTGAGAATAACCGAACTGCCGGCATCACCAGAAAAGATACTGGGGATTTTAGGTAACAGAAACGCAAAAACATAGTGCATAAGGTTTGCTCTAAGGCCCGTAGCATATTTGGCCAACTGTCGCAGAAAGGGTATGTGTCAGATCAAATCTTAGCTACTGCACATAAGGTGGCTGCCCATTTAGTGGATCAATGCGATCAGCATGCTCTCTGACCCAGGAGAGCCATTTGTCGAGCTGTTCACGGGAATCTTCTGAAAAGGCCTTATTTGAATAGGCGATTTCCGCAGTATTGATGAGTTTGACTTCACTTTCCAGCCCAAGCTGGACAGTTGGAAAGTCATAGCCCTGTTTGACCTGAGCTCTATCCGTCAAAAGGGTAATATCATTTTTCTGGGCCCCCAGGGGTGGGAAAACCCATCTTGCGGTATCTTTGGCATTAAAGGCCTGTCAGGCATCAGCATCTATTTTACGAACATGGAAGATCTGATTAAGAAGCTTAAAAAGGACCATGAAGCAAGGCGGACCGGCAAAGGACGGAGTTACTACAAGTCCTCCCTGGTTATAGTGGATGAGGTTGGATATACCCCCATAAACCGGGAGGAGTGTAATCTGTTTTTCAGGTTTATTGCCAACCGATACGAAAAGGCCAGCACCATCGTTACTCCAAATAAGGCTTTCTCAGACTGGACGGAAATGTTTCATGATCCGGTGATTGTGACGGCGATCCTGGACCTCTTACTACATCACAGTGCGGTGGTTAACATCCGGGGCAATAGCTACAGGCTTAGAGGAAAAACCACTAACGAGGCTTTGAAGGCAGACTAAGGCATCGGGTAAAGTGGCTCAGTTTTCACGACCCAAAATGGCTCACTTTTAAACGACCCTTGACAGCTGGCTTATACCTTTCCTATGCAATATGAGTATGTCCAATATGGTCTCTTTTTTTTCAAACCAATCTCCTGTCTCACAATGGGAGTAAATCTTATATTCTATTATTCCCATCCCTTGTCCAGAATAACTCAGTTTTATACGACCATTTACTTCCGGCAGTGACTTCCCGGCTGTGTCGTCATATCGCCTGTAACCCTCCACCCTGCCTTTTACAAACCCGATTCCTTTAAATTTCTTTTCTGTTGATACATGATGAAAAACCTCATATATATTACCCTCAAAAATACATCTTTCAAATAAACCGACTTAACTTGATATCTCTATGAACTATCGTACTATCGCACATGTATTAGGCACCTTATTAATCGTAATCGGATGCTCAATGGTTTTTCCGGTGCTGTGTTCCATATATTACGATGAAGGAGATCTCAACTCGATCCTTTTTTCTGCGTTGATCTGCATTTCACTCGGTCTGGTTTTGCATCTGGTTTTTCAAAAAAGTCATGAGCTGGGGATCAAAGACGGGTTTTTTATTGCGTTTTTCGGATGGATTCTGGTCTCTTCAGTCTCCGGGCTTCCTTTTATGTTCCACGGTTCAATCCCTTCATTTACAGATGCGTTCTTTGAAATGATGTCCGGTTATACGACCAGCGGGGCCACAATACTGACCGACATCGAGATAGTACCCCACGGACTGATTTTTTGGCGCAGCCAGACGCATCTGCTTGGAGGAATGGGATTTCTGACCCTGACCGTCATCTTCCTTCCCCATGGGATCGGCGGGCTTCACCTGTTTCGAGCCGAGTCCAGTCCGGGGCAGATAATCACAAAGGAAAAATTCAAGCCCCGCAATAAGGATACCATGGTCTGGCTGTGGGGGATCTATCTGTTCCTGAATCTTGCCGAGACAATTCTCCTGATGCTTGGCGGGATGTCCCTTTTTGATTCATTGTGTCATTCATTCGGAACCGTTTCCACTTCCGGGTATTCCCCTAAAAACGCAAGCATCGGCTTTTATGACAGCGCCTACTTCGACTGGGTAATCATCCTGTTCATGTTCCTTGGCGGAATGACCTTCATGCTCTTTTATCACATCTGGAGGGGAGACTGGAAGACCCTGAAAAATAACACGGAATTCAGGTGGTATGTCGGTTTCCTGCTGTTTTTCTGCGGAGCTGTTTCATTGATCCTCTGGCAGAACAACACCTATGCCACTTTTGCCGATTCCCTGAGATACGGCACGTTCCAGGTCATGTCCCTTTTGACCACAACCGGTTTTACAAGCGCGGATTATGAGCTGTGGCCCCAGGCCGCCCAGATGTTTCTGTTTGCAGTCTGCTTTGTAGGTGCGTGTGCCGGATCAACCACCAGCGGCATCAAGGTGGTCCACTATGTGTTGATCTGGAAATTCATGGTTGTGGCGGTAAAGAAGATCTTTTTGCAGCCCCTTTATGTGAAAGCGATAAAGCTGAACAAAAGACCTGTCAGTTCCTCAATCGTGGATCTTGCCATCTGTTATTTTATCGTGAACATATTCATGGTGCTGGGCGGGGGCTGCTTCATGGTGCTTGTGGATAATATGGATTATCTTACGGCAATGAGCTCGGTAATAGCAACGCTCATGAATATCGGCCCCGGATTCGGTGCAGTGGGACCTTCTGAAAACTACGCATTCATATCTGACGCGGGCAAGTGGTTCCTGTCCTGGAACATGCTTGTGGGCAGGCTGGAAATGTTTTCCGCGTTAGTTATTTTTTATCCATCCTTTTGGAAGAGATAGGCCTGTATCAGCCTCATAACCGGATCGGAAAAGCTCCCGAACCTTTTTCAGATAGGTGGAAGTGCAGACCGCGATAACCCGTTCACCTTCTTTGATATGGGTATCTCCCATTGCTATTTTCCAGTTCCCATCCCGAAACAGGGCGCCGATAAGGATCTTCCCCATTGAAGAGATGTGCTGCCCGGAAAGAGGTGCGCCGGTAATCGGGGATTTCGGCTCAGCTACCAGCTCAACGACTTCCGTATCAAATCCATGGATGTGGGCCACGGAGATCAGTTCCCCCCGCTGGATGAATTTGAGTATCTGATCCCCTGCCAGGATCTTTTTGCTCAGGGCGATATCAGGGCCGATGGTTGAGGCCAGTACCAGATGGTCTTCCCGGTTAACCATGGCTATTGTCTTCGCTATATTGTGGTGGTCCTTTTTATTCATCCTTTTTTTTGCCAGCATGCAGATCAGGATATTGAATTGATTCTCCGCCGTGGTTGTCACAAAGGTATCCACATCCGCGAGTCCCGCCATGTCCAGGATATCCTCTTCCCTTCCGTCGCCATGAAGGATCTCTGTGTTTTCCAGCCTGTAGGAAAGCTCCTCGGCCCGCTTGAAATCTTTCTCAACCAGTTTCACCTCAACGGTTTTTTCCAGCAACTCAGCCACCCGGCTCCCAACCAGCCCTCCTCCCAGGATCATGACTCCACGGCGCCGGTTGTGCTTTTCTCCGGTAATTTCCATTAAAAGGGATTTATATTTATTGCGGGCCATTATGAGTACATGGTCCTGGGGAAGCAGTATGTCTTCTCCGCCTGGTACGATCGTATCGATCCCTCTGGTAACGGCAACAACCCTGAAAGGCAGCCCCTCATGCATGCGGGAAATATCTTTCAGCTTTTTATGGGCAAGGGGGGAGTTTTCATGGATACGGGTAGCCATGACCTGAAGCTGTCCCTCGGCGATATCTATTATTTCATTTCCCGCCGTGCGTTTGATAAACCTTACAATCTCCTGGGCCGCCAGTTCTTCAGGGCGGATGATCAGATCGATTTTTAAATCACTTGTGCTTAGTATGCCGGTGCCGTAGCCGAAATCCCGGGATCGAATACGGGCGATCTTGCGGGAAATGCCGAAGCGATCGGCGATCATCGAAGATACTATGTTAACCGCGTCATTATCCGTCACGGCTATGAGGATGTCCACATCCCCTGCTTCGGCAGTCCTCCAGCAATCCACATCCATGGCGTCGCCCTTGATAAGCAGGGCATCGATATTTTCAGCCGCGTTGCTTAAGAGATCACCATCTGATTCTATGACGGTAATATTATATCCCTCATGGGACAGCCGCTTGGTCAGGTAGGAGCCTACTCCCCCAAGTCCCAGTATCAGGATATTCTCAGCCTTGTTGTCTTTTTTACCGAACATGGAAACTCCCGATTATTTAATATTTGATCAGCTTATATAATATATATTAAACCAAATAGCCAAAATTTCTTTGACCAGGTTCAAAAGGGGCTATCTTCTTTATCGGTCGGGAAAATATGTGCCGGTCAAAAGACATATATGTCTGCGGCAATACTTGTGTAAGCAAAAGGGCTTTTGTGTTAGGATACAATTTCATTTGATAAGACTTATCAAAGAAGTAAAAATATTCCGATTATAATTTTGGCTGAACCGGCCTGAGCCTGGTGAAAAGGAGCAGCGAATGGGCTTTATTGTTGTTGATCAGGAAAAATGCAACCGCGACGGTATCTGTGTGGCCGAGTGCCCGGCTCATGTAATCCTTATGAACTCAAGGGAAGATTATCCGACTCCGGTCTCGGATTTTGAAGAATACTGTCTGAGATGCGGTCACTGTGTTGCCGTCTGCCCCACCGGAGCCGTCAGACTGGACTGGCTCAGGCCTGAAGACTGTGAAAAAATAAAAGGGGACCTGACAATAACACCGGAACAGGCCGGGCAGTTTCTGCGCGCAAGGCGTTCCATTAGGACCTTCAAGAAAAAGACTGTTGCGCGATCAATCCTGCGAAATCTCCTGGAGGTGGCCTGTTCAGCCCCTTCGGCCAAAAACAGTCAACCCTGGCATTGGGTTGTGGTTCAGGACCCATCAAAAGTTCAAGGGTTTGCGAATATTGCCATTGAATGGATGCGAACGGTTGCCCGGGACAACCCGGAAGAGGCTGTGAACAGAGGGTTTACCCGTGCTGTGGCATACTGGGATGAAGGATATGACAGTATCTGCCGGGGTGCGCCTCATATCATAGTGGTTCATGGTGAAAGGGACTGGCTGTTCGGCCCTGAAGACAGCGCCCTGGCCTTGAGCCTGCTTGATTTGTACGCAGCAGGCATCGGGCTTGGGGCCTGCTGGGGAGGGTATTTTTACAAGGCAGTAAACGCCTGTCCCCCATTGTTTGAGGCACTGGGTCTGCCGGATGACCACCAGGCGTACGGGGCTATGATGGTGGGTTACCCGAAATTCAAATACCACCGTATTCCCAATCGCAACCGGCTTGAGGTCAGGTGGAAGTAATTGTGCTGTCTGTAAAAGCTGATATTTTCAGCACATCAGATGAAATAAGCGGATTATCCGCAACCGAGTAGTCGAGATCCAGGAGGATTTAAAGGGGTCGAGGAACCGTCGAAGGATTTATGAATTTGAAGCTCTGGCGGAAGGCATGGAAACTCTGTTTAGAGATACATGGAATAACGGTAAAATTTCGAATAATAAAGGATAGGGCAGAGATGAAAAGGATTTCAAAAGCGGTGAAGTCTCAAGGAAAACAAACACCTGGTAAAATGAATCCTTGAACCCTTTCCTCCAGTTAAATTGGGAAAGAACCGATCTTCTTAATCTTTTCAGACAATTCAGATCCCTGTATAACATATCTCATTCACCGTGACCGGAGGCGCAAAAGATGTATGCAGTTATAATGTCCGGGGGCTCAGGGACCAGGTTCTGGCCCCTGAGCCGAAAGAAAACGCCCAAACAGTTTTTGAATATAACCGGCAAGGGCTCCCTGGTAGTGGAGACCTGTGACAGGCTCAAAGGCCTTTGCAGTGACACCGAAACTATCCTTGTCATGGGCAGGGGGCATCTTGATCAGGCGGAAAAGTTATTTAAAGACCGGGGCGTCCATATGATCGGTGAACCGGTCGGACGGAATACCGGGCCCGCCATCGGGCTCGGGGCTATATACGCAAGACACCTCGGCCATGAAGGGGCGGTCGCCTTTCTGCCTGCAGATCACTATATCGCCGATCCTTCCGCCTTTGTCGATGCGCTTAAAAGGGCGGGGGATATGGCCGAGTCAGGCGGAATAGTCACCCTGGGCATAGTGCCTGTGCGTCCTGAGACAGGCTACGGATATATCCGCAAAAAACGCGCTTCAGGCAGCCATGGAAAAGACGAGGCCTATCGGGTAGATAAATTTGTCGAAAAACCTGATCCTGGAACCGCACTCAGGTATCTTAAAAGCGGGGAATACTACTGGAACGCGGGGATCTTTGTTGCCACACCTGAGACGATACTGAAGGAAATAAGTGTTTGTATCCCTGATCTTCACAAGGTGCTCATGCGCATCTGGGAGTTACTCGGTAGCCCCGGTTTTGAAGAGGAATTTCTCGAGATCTATGAGCGGATTGAGGCTGTCTCCTTTGACTACGGCGTCATGGAAAAGACAAAGGAGGATGTGTTTGTCATACCGTGTGAGTGCGGCTGGAGCGACGTGGGGTCCTGGAACTCCCTTTATGAACTGAAGCAGGGGCATCATGACGCGGATAAAAACCTGGCCGATCAAGACACCCTGCTGATCGACTGCAGGGAAAATTTTATCTCGGCAAAGGGAGGCCGTTTCATAGCCTGCCTGGGGATAAAAAACTGCCTGGTGGTGGACACGGAAGATGTACTGCTGGTTGCCGATATAGATCGCAGCCAGGATATCAGGAAAGTCGTCGAGGAGCTTAAAAAGAGGGGCAGGGCCGAACTGCTGTGAAAGATAGCGGTAATTCAGACGCCAAATTAAACCTTGGGGTTAGGGGCGGAATCCGACTGAGCGGATAAGAATAAACCGGTTTTAAGAGGCCAATTCGAGGAGAAACGTGTGATCGGCATAAGCCTGATGGAAAATAGTGTAATGGAGTACGGCTGGGGCTCTCAAAGGGAGATCCAGGAGTTCCTGGGAATGCCTGATGAGGTTGGAAGATCCATGGCGGAGCTCTGGATGGGGGCACATCCTAAAGCGCCTTCAAAGGTTATGGTGAACGGGAAATGGAGGTCTCTTGAGCGGGTCATAAGCGAAGACCCTGAGACAGTCCTTGGAAGCGCGGTATCAGAGGGCTTTGGTGCCGCATTGCCCTTTCTTTTCAAACTGCTTGCAATTGAAAGTCCTCTGTCAATTCAGGTGCATCCGGAGATGGGCAGGGCGGAACTGGGATATATGAGAGAAAACAGAACCGGGATACCGCTGGGCGCGCCAGAGAGAAATTACAGAGATAAAAACCACAAGCATGAGATTATCTGTGCCCTTACCGATTTTTGCGGATTGATCGGGTTTAGGGAGATCAAAGAGATTATCGAACTTTTTGAAGAGGCATTCGCTTCTGTTCTGGATGCGGAACTGGCCATGCTCCGGGATTTGAAGGAACCAAAGGGCCTTGAGAAGTTTTTTACCTCCCTTATAAAAATGAAAGGAAAAAGTAAGGCCGGTATTCTGGGTATGGCCGGCGAGATTTCCGCAAAAAGGGGCGGAACCGACCCTGCCTTTTTCTGGGTCAGACAACTTTGTGAAAAATTCCCCGGTGATACGGCGGCCCTTTTTCCGCTCATGCTTAATGTTGTCGAGCTTAAGCCGGGTGAGGCCGTCTATATCGCGCCAGGTGAGCTTCACGCCTATCTTAACGGTATGGGAATCGAACTGATGTCAAATTCGGACAATGTATTAAGGGGCGGTCTGACGAATAAACATGTGGATGTCGAGGAACTCCTGAAGATCGTGGATTTCAGGGAGCGGCCTGTTGACCGTATCGTGCCCTCTGTATTAGGGAAAGGCGAAATCCGGTATTCAACACCTGCAAAGGAGTTCCTCCTTTCAATCCTTACCATAAAAGAAAAAGGGATTTTCAGGAGCAGGCCGAATCAAGGTCCGGAAATACTTTTGTGCACCGGGGGAAGTGCTGATATAAGAGATTCGAAAAATGGAGAGTGCCTGTCTCTTAAAAAAGGACAGGCCGCTTTTGTGCCCGCTTCGGTGTCACAATACGAAGTAGGGGGCGCGACCATCCTTTTCAGGGCATCTGTTCCCATATAAGGCCCGTTTCATGAAGCGCCAGGGCATGGACTGAGTACCTTCCAGGGGTGAATCACTACCCGTTCAGCGGAGCCGGGTTTCTTTATCCCCTGAAGATGTCATTTAAACTTCCGGAAAATCCTGCAGGTCATTTTCGAAAACTTGAAAAAAATCTTTCAGTAATTATAAGTAATAGGGTGCTATTTTATAGCTGCTCCAACCTGTTTGATAAAATGATTGGCTGAATGAGCCGGGTAAGTGGTCAAAGTGACTAAAGTGACTAGAGTGACTAGAGTGACTAAAATTGTGGGGTTATTTGCCTTCAGCTATTATATCTAATCCTGGGAGTCTTTAATGAAGAAATTTATGCTACCTATACTCATATGTCCATCCTGCCTGCCTGATGAAATCGAACCGGAATGCAGGGTCATTGAAGAGGAAGGTGATGATATAATTGAGGGGTCGCTTTACTGCCCCGGATGTAAAAGGTCTTACGAGATCAAGGAGGGAGTGGCGTTTCTGGATACTGCAAACCGTGAAGGAGAGACGGTTTCAGGTTCAAAATATGAAGATGAATCAGTCCTTTCATCCTATCTCTGGAGTCACTATTGCGATATCCTGAAAGACCCTGATGAGTCCGAGGCCTACAGGCAGTGGTCGGAACTTGTCAGGAGCGGTTCAGGAGTATCCCTTGACGCGGGATGCGCCGTGGGGCGCTTTACCTTTGAAATGGCCCTTAAAAGTGAATTTTCAATAGGCATTGACAACTCGATGAGTTTTATCAGGGCATCACGGGAACTCATGAAAAAAAGACGCATGACCCTGAGGCTCAAGCAGGAGGGAATGATTGAAAAATATGAGGAGTTAGCCCTTCCGGAGACATGGAACTTTGATAATGTTGAATTCATTGTGGGAGATGCTCAGGCCCTTCCAATAAGGTCTGAAAGCATATCCAGTTTCGGTTGCCTCAACCTGGTTGACAAACTCCCTGCCCCTGTCAGGCATATCGAGGAGATGAACCGTATTACAAAGAAAAGGCAGGCCCAGTTTCTCCTGTCCGATCCTTTTTCCTGGTCAACGGATGTGGCGGAACAAAAGGCGTGGCTGGGGGGTACTGATAAGGGCCCTTATGCGGGCAGGGGGATGGAAAACATCGTGAAGCTCCTGAAGGGCGAAAAGGGCGACCTTTCACCTGTATGGGACATTGAAGAGCAGGGGCATGTCTGGTGGAAGATCAGGACCCATTCAAACCACTTCGAACTTATCAGGAGCTGTTTTATAAAAGCCGCAAGATAATAACATTCCATTTAAAGACAAGAGGTTCCCATGAAAACAAATACGGTCTGCCGGTTATGTTCATCCTGCTGTCCTGTGGAGGTGGAGATAGAGACCGAAAGGCTTATCGCCGGTGCCAGGCGCTCCCCCCTGCAGACTGCTGAACGTACCTTCTGCCCCAAGCTCAAGGCGGCACCAGATATAGTATATTCACCGGAAAGGCTCAAAAAGCCGCTGGTCAGGAAAAAGGGAAAAAGGGGAAATCCCTTTGTAGAATCCTCCTGGGAAGACGCCCTCGGTCTGGTGGCGGAAAAATTCTTGTCATTCAGGCAGAGATATGGAGCGGAATCGGTCTGCTGGCTGAGGGGCATGGCCTCCGACTGGGGGGCGCCCTGGGACTATGCAAACAGGCTTATGAGCGTTTTCGGATCACCCAACACCATAGGAAACGGCTCCGTATGTCATGTGGGAAGGGAAATGGCGCATACCTACACATACGGGGCAATGACATTTCCCGATATAAAAAATTCGAGGTGTATTGTCGTCTGGGGGAAAAACGACAGCGATACCAACCCACAGGCCTTTGAGGCGATCCTTTATGCGAGAGGTAAGGGCGCAAAGCTGATCGTAATCGATCCGGTCAGGACAAAGCTTGCCGCAATGGCCGATATCTGGCTTCAGGTAAAGCCGGGTCACGACGGCCTGCTTGCAATGGCCGTTATAAACGAGATCATATCCTGCGGACTCTATGACCATGACATGGTCGAAAATTACTCAACCGGTTTTGAACGGCTTAAGGAGGCGGCAGCCCGCTACAGGGCCGGGGATATTGCCCGGGCAATCTGGCTTGAACCTGAAAGGATCAAAGATGCGGCACGAATCTATGCGGAAACAAAGCCCGCCTGCATAATAGAGGGCAACGGGCTCGACATGCAGATAAACGCCTTTCAGCACACCAGGGCGGTATGTATCCTGAGGGCGCTTACCGGGAATCTGGATCAAAAAGGGGGGGACCTTATCCCCCAGCCCATACCGGTAAGAAATCTGCAGCTTAGGGAGCGTTTGCCTGAAGGGGTAAAACCTGTCACCCATGAGTATCCGCTCTTTAATGAATTTCATGAGACCTGGGGGAAAAACGCCCAGTCCTGCATCATTGACGCTATCCTGGCTGAAAGGCCTTATCCTCTCAAGATGCTCATGGTTCAGTCGGCAAATCCGGTTGTGACCATGGCGGACTCAAACAGGGTGCTAAAGGCGCTTGAAAAACTGGAATTCCTGGCGGTAGTCGATCTTTTCATGACACGCACCGCCCGGATGGCTGATGTCGTGCTTCCCGCGACCAGCTCGTTTGAAAAGACGCAGCTCAACCGGGCCTACATACGAAACAACATGGTAATGATTCAAAATCAGGTCATAGACTGGATAGGGGAGAGCCGGCCCGACTGGAAGATCACATTCGAGCTTGCAAGACGGCTCGGCATGGAAAAGGAATTTCCATGGCAGACCGCGGAAGAGGCCATAGACTATCAGCTTGAGCCTGCAGGTATCACGGTCGAGATGCTGAGGGAAAAACCTGAGGGAATCAGGGTGGGCGAGACGATCTTTGAAAAATACAAGACGATCGGCGTGGCAACCCCTTCAGGCAGGGTGGAGCTTTATTCGAAGAGGCTTGAAGAACATGGACACTCCGGTGTGCCTGTCTTTGAGGGGAGGGCTAGAAATCCGATAAGCTTCAGTGACAGAAAAGATGAGTTTCCGCTGATAGGTATGAGCGGGGCACGTCAGAACAGGTTTACCCATTCCCAGTTCAGAAACATCCCCTCTCTTTCAAGGAAAGGGGAGGAGTGCCATGTGGAAATCAATGAGAAAGACGCTGAAATTTACGGTATCTCAGTCGGAGGCAGGGTAAAGGTTGAGACCCCGCGCGGGCATGTCATAATGAAGGCCAAGATCTCGGAGCTGGTCCATCCCGGATCTATAAGAATCGCCTGGGGGTGGGGAGATGTAAGCCCCGACTACAATCTCAACAACCTTACCGACGATAACATAAGAGACGAGGTCATCTGCACTCCATCGAGCAGAAACTTCATGTGCAGGGTAAGCAGATGTTAGTCAGATGAATTTTAAAATACCTGTTAAGATATTAATTATCTCAGAAACATCCCCTTTTATCCACAAGCCTTGCCATTTATTTGGTGGGGCTTTTTTTTGATGTGAGTAAGTAACCACAGTAATTTCTTGAAATCAATAAATATGTTCATTGGGAATTGTCTCTAACTAGGAATCATTTCACCATTATCCCTTGCGCCCATAAATTTATGAATTTGCCCTTATAAGAGTGAAAAAGATAGATATAAAAATTTACCATCTCTCCTTCCTATTTTTATCATCAGTCTTGGGCAATGGGCGCCAAATATCATATGCCTAAATACATGAATAGAACAGTGATACTAGTAACATTAACATAACACTTCATAAATAGAGTAATAACATATTTTATAATAATATAAGTCGGCTAAAAAAATACTTGACAGGGCTTATGTCTTACTTTATTGTTACCGGTAACATTTCTCTGGCTCTCATTTTTGAGCCGAAACTTAGCAAATACTTTCAAAAAAGTATCCCATGTCGAAAAAATTAACAATAAGAGATATTGCAAAACTCGCAAAAGTTTCTCATATGACCGTTTCTAGGGTTTTAAATAATGACCCAAAGGTTAAAGAGGAAACCAAAAATAGGGTTGTAGAAGTTATCCACAAATATAAATACCGTCCCGACCCTACCGCTCGAATGTTTGCAAACAGAAAGTCCTTTCTTCTCGGCATAATAGTAGCCGACATACGAAACCCATTCTACGCAGAACTTGCCAGAGGAATTGAGGACAGGACATTTGAAAACGGGTATAGCACAATATTTTGCAGCACCGATAATAAGCCTGAAAGGACAGCACGCTACGTTGAACACATGCTGGATGCTGGAGTAGAAGGAATTGTTTTTGCTTCTGTGCGGTTAAATGAACCTGTTGTCGAAGAACTCATTAGAGATAAATTTCCTCTTGTTGTCGTAAATCGTAAACTCAGTGGAGAGTCATATAATTACGTAGTAGTTGACAATTTTAAGGGCGCTTATGAGATGACAAACTATTTGGTGGAATGCGGTTATAAGCGAATAGCAATAATATCCGGTCCTCCGATACTTTCGACAGGTTTGGATCGTTTGAAAGGATATGAAAAAGCGTTGGAAGATAACTCTGTTAAAATTTCCGATGATTACCTTTTGCAGGGATCTTTTACAAAAGAAACAGGTTATGAAGGAACGAAAAAATTATTAGAGTGTGCTGAAAGGCCTGACGTTATTTTTGCGGGAAATGACTTTATTGCCATGGGGGTTATCGATGCACTTGAGGAGGCTTGTTTGCGTATCCCGGAGGATATTGCAGTTGTAGGTTTTGACGACACTGAATTTGCTTCAAACAGAAGAATTAACCTGACAACGGTAAGCCAAAATCAATATGAAATGGGAAAATTAGGGGCAGACATCTTGGTGAATTGCATCGAGACAAAAGGTGCAGAATATTTTCATCGAATCACTATGGAGCCAAAGTTAATTATCAGGGGTTCATCCACAATAAAACAACAAAATAACTAAATATATCAAAAACATATAATTGCGCACCAATTTTACTTTAATAAATAATTGATAACGAGGAGTAGATGAATGGCCAAATATTTAAAAAATGCTGTTGTGAGAAAAGAAGAAGATACCAAATATGTTCAGGATGCAGTGAGAGAAATATTAGGTAAAGTTCGTAATGAAGGTGAATCAGCTGTTAGGTATTACTCTGAAAAATTTGATAATTGGAGCCCTAAGAGGTTCAAGATATCTGAAGAGGAAAAAAATGAAGCCAAAAAATCCCTTCCAACAAGTGAAATTGAAGATATCGACTTTTGCCAAAAGCAAGTCAAATATTTTGCGGAAGAGCAAATGAAGCGATTGGTGGATTTTGAGGTTGAATCAATTCCCGGAGTCCATCTTGGGCAAAAGATAATTCCAATAGCAGCAAGCGGGTCATATATCCCGGGTGGTCGTTATCCCATGTTGGGGTCTGCCCATATGACTATTATCACGCCAAAAGTTGCTGGTGTAAAGAGAATCGTTGCTTGTTCCCCACCTGTGAAGGGTCAAGGTATGTGGCCAGCGACACTCTATTCAATGGTTGCAGCTGGAGCGGAAGAAATATACTGCATGGGAGGGGTTCACGCTCTTGCATCTATGGCTTATGGCATGGAAGGGCTCGAACCTGTCGATATGATAGTGGGAGCCGGAAACAAGTTTGTTGCTGAGGCCAAAAGGCAAATTTTTGGTGATGCCGGAATTGATCTGCTTGCCGGACCAACCGAAATCTTAATTATCGCAGATGATACCGCTGACCCTGTAATTGTCGCTGGAGATCTTCTAGGACAGGCAGAGCATGATCCTAATTCCAGACAGGCCCTTATAGCTCTTTCCGAAAATATTGCTGAGGCAACCATCAAGGAGGTTGATTCTCAGTTGAAAGATTTGCCTACGCGAGATGTAGCCGGGATTGCTTGGAGAGACAACGGAGAGGTCATCGTAGTTGACAGCGCTGATGAAGCAATAGAAATATCAGATAAATGGGCGCCTGAACATCTGGAGGTTCAGACAGAGGATTGGAAGTATTATTTAGATAACCTGACTAATTATGGGTCACTATTTTTGGGGGAAGAAACAACCGTTGCCTATGGGGATAAAACGATCGGTACTAATCATGTGCTGCCTACTATGCGATCGGCGCGCTATACCGGGGGGTTGTATGTTGGTAAGTTTGTTAAGACAGTTACATATCAGTATGCAAACAGGGAAGGTTCTGCAAAGATTGCAGATGTATGTGAAAGGGCCTGTAATTATGAAAATATGCTTGCTCATGGGATCACATGTAAAATGAGAAAGGAGAAGTATCTGGGATAAAGCTGCTTTTAACAATAAATGCAAATTAGACAAGGAGGAATATTTCATGAAACACATGGTTAATATCTTAGTGTTGGTGCTTGGAATTTCATTCGCCATCGGTTCCTTTGGTACAGCAATGGCAGGATCGTCCTACCCGGAAAAACCGATAAAAGCAATTATTCCATTTGGTGCTGGAGGGTTTGTCGATTCGACAGCCAGAATCCTTCAGAAATCTCTCGAAAAAATTCTTCCTCAACCCGTGGTCATATTAAATGTTCCTGGTGGTGGTGCTGTTATCGGGAGTAGGCAAGGGAAGGATGCTGATCCAAACGGCTATACATATTTGATGCAGATTGCTGCCATGATGACGGCGCAAACACTTGGTGTAGCAGATTTTGGTCCGGAAGACTTCGAGCCAGTAGCACAAACTGGAAGGGCTCCTTGTATGATATGTGTTAGATCAGATTCTCGCTTTAAAAATCTTGAGGATTTTGTTCAAGAAGTAAAAAAGAATCCAAATACTGTAAGAGAAGCAATCAACATTGGAGCAATAGTGCACTTTATCTCGCTATCTTTCTGTGACGCAGCAGGAGGACTGAAGATGAGATATGTTCAAACTGGAGGTGGTGCGAAGAGGCTTGCTGCTATCCTAGGAGGCCACGCTGATGTTGCCATACTTGGTACAGCAGAAGCCAAAGCAACCTATGATTCTGGAGACATTCGCATTCTTGGATATTTAGGATCAGAGCGCAATCGTTTTTATCCGAAGGTTGCAACGGCTGGAGAACAAGGATACCCAGGTAGCTTTCTAGCTATGAATCTTTGGTGGTTTGCTCCTAAGGGTACTCCAAAAGCGAAAATTGAAGTAATGGCTGATGCCCTTGAAAAGGCAATGAAAGATCCTGAAGTATTGAAATCGCTTGAGGCTAGGACTACCGACGCAATATTTTATCGTGGTGAAGATGTCATAAAAAGCATTAAAGCTGACAAAGATGCAATAGACAGACTTGCTAAAAAATACAATATCACCAAGCCAAAGAAAAAATAGTTGTCTAATTCACAGAGCGCTTCTTGCTTTTGTTAAAGCAAGGAGCGTGACCTTAACCTATAAAATATTTAATCGGTGCCTCTATGCTTAAAGAATATTCAAATATTATAAAGGATATAATTCTTTCTCTTTCTATCCTTTTTGTATGTGCCTTAGCATATATTGGCTGTATGAGCCTAAGTGAATCACCTTATGAGCCCCTCGGAGCAGGCTTTATTCCAAAAACAATCAGTATTGTTCTTGCATTACTTTCACTTATATTATTGGGGAAATCAGTCCGCAATGTATTTAAAAATCACCAAGGTAATGTCGAAGGCGTTAGTCAATCAGAGCCTTTGCCGGCGGTTTTTAAAAGGCGACCAGGACTTGCTGTTTTAGGCGTTATATTAACGATATTATATATCAATGTTCTTTACTTTAGAATAATGGGATTCAGAATATCAACCGTTCTATTTGGTGTTTTTCTAGGGACGCTGTTGTCAAGGTTCAATTATAAGAATAGTTTGATCTCTATTATAATAGCGGTGGTTATGGGGCTTGGCTTGCATTATATATTCACAAACGTATTCATAATCGATCTTCCTTAGGTACTTTCAAAATACAAACAAAAGCACTGGAAATATCTTAAGCAGTTAATATGAGGGGGTTGTCTATAAATGCTTTTATCATCGTTACTCAGTCTATTTGCTCCTGTTCCATTTTTTTACCTGGTTATTGGTGTCGTCTTAGGTTGCACGGTAGGCGCTATTCCTGGTCTTACAGGATCAATGCTGATAGTTCTTACTTTGCCGATGACTTTTTACATGGACAGCACGCTTGCAATGATTCTACTGGTTGCGATGTATGTTGGAGCCATTAGTGGAGGACTAATCACTGCAACATTACTTCGCATGCCTGGAACGCCTTCTTCAATAATGACCACTTTTGACGGTTATCCAATGGCCAAAAATGGAATGGCAGGAAGGGCTATAGGGATAGGAATAACCGCATCTTTTGTGGGCGGATTAGTGTCATGGATATTCCTTGCTGTGCTCGCTCCTGTACTGGGTAGACTTGCTGTAAGATTTGGACCTTTTGAATATTTTTCCATGGTTTTAATGGCGCTGGTGCTTATAGCATCTGTGAGTGAAGGGTCGTTATTAAAAGGTTTCATTGCTGGTCTTTTAGGCTTGCTTGTTGCTACGCCAGGAATAGATCCTGTAACTGCTATGCAAAGACTTGATTTCGGATTTCATGAGATGGCTGGAGGTTTTGACATTTTACCTGTGCTAATTGGGCTATTTGGTGTTAGCCAGATTATTTCGGATATGGTTAATATCGAACAAAGGCCTGAAAAAGTCCCATTTAGATTTAAAAGCATGTTTATGTCTTTCAAAGAATTGAAGAGTCAGGCAGTCAATATGATAAGATCTTCAGTTATTGGAACATGGATCGGCATTCTTCCCGGGATAGGTGCAAATATAGGCTCAATAATCGCGTATGGGGCTGCTAAAAACACATCGAAGTCGCCGGAAAAATTTGGGACTGGTTCTGAAGAAGGCATCGTAGCATCTGAATCTGCCAATAATGCTACCGTTGGAGGCGCATTAATTCCGCTTATTACTCTCGGGATTCCAGGAAGTATTATTGATGCAGTTCTTCTTGGTGCCATGTTTATTCATAACGTTCAGCCAGGACCACTTTTATTCAAAACTCATCCCGAAATGGCATATGGTGTAATATCAGCCTGTCTAGTGGCTAATATAATAATGTTTATTGTAATGATTTTTGCCACTGTATTGATAGCCAAGATAATTGATGTGCCTAAAGAGTTCATTATTCCGGTTGTTATTGCTTTTTGTGTGGTAGGAGCTTTTGCTTTACATAACAGAATGTTTGATGTTTGGGTCATGTTCGGCTTTGGACTTGTGGGCTATTTATTGGAAAGGGCATCAGTTCCGCTTGCTCCTTTTATTATTGGTTTAATACTATGTCCGCTTGCAGAATTACCGTTACGTCAGGGTTTGATGGCGTCTGCCGGTGATTATTCTCCTTTCATAACTAGACCGGTGTCTCTATTTTTCCTGATAGTAGCAGTGGGAACTTTTATCTTTAGTTTACGAAGAGAGCTTAAAGGGCAAAAAAACAACTAATTTAATAACTTTATAATGTTATATTTAATACTTTTGTTAAGGAGTAAAAGATGAAAAATGTAATTTTAATTGTGCTTGACAGTTTAAGGAAAGATCATGTCGGTAGCTATGGCAACGAATGGATAAAGACTCCGAACCTCGACAAATTTTATTCTGAGAGCTTCAGCTTTTCACAAGCATACCCAGAGACTCTTGCGACGTTACCCGTAAGAAGAGGTATTATGACCGGTCGGAGGGTTTACCCATTCAAAGATTGGAAAGGCTCTGCTTTAGGGGATTTTATATCAGCGCCTGGATGGCAACCATTAGCTGATGATGATGTTACATTGTCAGAAGTATTTTTTGAAGCTGGGTATCAAACTTCCTTCATTACAGATGTATATCATCTTTTTAAACCCTCAATGAATTTTCATAGAGGTTTTTGTGAATGGAGATTCATCCGAGGACAGGAACTTGATCTCCTGGATTGCTCCCGTCCTGAGGTAAATTTGGATCATTATATAACTCCCAGGATGAAGGGCCTGGTATCTGAAAATCAAACAGCCCAATATCTCACAAATGTTAGACACAGAAAGGGAGAAGAAGATCATTTTGCGCCAACGGTGTTCCAGGAGGCCATAAATTGGATAGATAGGAATAAAGATAACGGTCCTTTTTATCTACATTTAGATAGCTTTGATCCTCATGAACCTTGGGACCCACCAGCAAAGTATTGGGGTTTGTACCATGATCCAGATTATAAAGGTCATCAGGTCATCTGCCCTGACTATGGCGATCCTCTCACATTTATGACTGAGGAGGAATTAACTCATACAAAAGCCCTTTATGCTGGAGAGGTTACCATGGTTGATACCTGGTTCGGCAAGTTCATGGAAAAGATGTCTGAATTGGGCTTAGATGAAAATACTCTTGTAGTTGTATTGTCTGACCATGGCCATCCTCTAGGAGAGCACAATCTAATACGAAAAACTCCTGCTGCAATGTATCCCGAATTGTTGGATATCCCGCTCATGATTCGTCATCCTTCAGGCTTAAAAGCAGGTGAACAGACTGATGGTTATGTCTATAACCATGATTTGTTCACAACTATGCTTAATTTTGCAGATATACCGGTTAACTGGTCTGTGGATGGAATTGATTTGATGAATATGACGAATAAGAGAGATTACGCTACCTGTGCATTTAAGGGAACTGTCTGGGCAAAGACGAATGATTATGCGTATTTTTCACTTATGGATGGCGAAAATGCGAAACTATTTGATCTAAAAGAGGATCCGGGTCAATACGACAATATCGCTGATAAAAAGCCGAACGTGGTAAAAGAAATGTTTGGCCTCACTCTGGCTGATGCCGACGGGGCTCTTCCCGATTTTTCCAGTCTTAAGGGGCAGCTTACGGCGCCTAGATTTAGCACGGCTTTGAGCATAAATAGAAAGTAAGCGAAAATTTGATATGTGCTCACTGATATTGTTTGTTAAGTGTGGTAAGAGAGCAGAGGTTCAATATGTTTGATTTAGACGGAAAAGTTGCATTGGTAACCGGAGCCAATCGAGGGATAGGGCGGAAGATTGCCCTTACTCTTGCCGAGGCGGGCGCCAATATAGCTCTTGTGGCCAGAGATAAAGACAAACTCAATTTAGTCGCGGATGAAATACGGGCTTTAGGGAAAAGTGCTGAGGTGTTTTCAGCCGATTTGAATCTGATAGGGAGTTTAGCATCTTTGGCGCAAGATGTAGATAGAATGATGGGCGGTATAGATATCCTTGTCAATAACGCCGGGATCAACATACCTCAGGAATCCATAGATGTTACTGAAGATGCATGGGATGCCATAATGGATCTTAACCTTAAATCTGCATTTTTTCTAGCTCAGGCAGTTGGAAAGCTGATGATTTTGCGCGAAGGTGGGGGAAGAATAATCAATATCAGTTCGCAGACAGGATCTGTTGCACTCGCAAAAAGAGCTGTATATTGTGCCAGCAAGGCAGGAATGAATCTTATCACAAAGGTCCTGGCAGTTGATTGGGCACAATATGGGATTCTTGTCAATGCGGTGGCCCCCACCTTTATAGAAACTGATTTTACCAAGGATGCTTTGGCTGATCCAGACTTTCGGGAATATGCATTGTCAAAAAATGTTTTAAAACGTTTGGGAAAACCCGAGGATGTAGCTGGCGCAGTTCTCTATCTTTCAACGGATGCTGCAAAATTGGTAACGGGGCATGTGCTTATGGTAGATGGTGGCTGGACTGCACATTAAACTTTGATTAAAGCATAGTTACTTCAAAAAAAATCGAGAGAACAAAAAATCTAAGGGATTTGGTATGATCAATAGAAAAACTGAAAAGAAAATTCAGCAGGCAACTGTAATCGGTGCTGGAGTTATGGGGCATGGTATAGCTCAGTTCCTTGCCTATAATGGTTTGAAGGTAACATTAGTTGATAATAATGAGAAAAATTTAGAGCAGGCAAAAAAATGGATTGATGACAACTTAAAAGTAATGGTTGATCTCGGAGAGATCAAAGAAACCGAAATTTCAAGTTTGTTGTCTAGAATTGTTTTCGCTACAGAATTGAGTGAAAGCATAAAAGGTTCTAAATACGTTTTAGAAGCAATTACTGAAAATTTGGAAATAAAGAAAAAGATATGGAAAATAATGGGAGAATATTCAGATGGCGATGCCATTTTGGCTTCAAATACATCATCATATGATATAAATGAACTTGGCAAAGGGGTTCCCAATGAGGAACGGGTTATTGGCACACATTGGTTCCACCCCCCACCCATTACGCCTTGTGTCGAGGTCATTCCTTCCGAAAAGACAAATGATAGCACGATTCACTTTGTAGTGGATTTTCTCAAGGATATAGGAAAAATTCCAACAAAATGCGAAAGCGCCCCAGGTTTTGTAGCTAATCGTCTCCAAATGGCACTAGCCGCAGAAGCAATCGCTTTGGTTGAAAATGGTCTTGCAACCCCAAATGAAGTAGATCAAATCGTAAAAACATCATTCGGCTTCCGTTTGAGTGCCTATGGCCCTTTTGAAATAATTGACCAAGCAGGAGCAGACACTTATCTAAGCATCTTTGAATATCTTTATGAAAAATTGGGGAAAAAGCACTTTAAACCTCCTCGCCTTTTAACTGATCAGGTTAAGGCTGGTTGCTTAGGACTTAAAGTTTCAAAGGGTTTTTATGACTATACAGAAGGGGCTGCCGATTCTGTTAGGCGCAACCGTGATCGTAAGCTGTATGCAAGGCTAAGACTCTTTAATAAAGAGGCCATAGATTGAAACAAGCTCTCTCTTAATTGGTACCCGCTCATTCATTTGGATTGATACTTTACTCCTATCATGGGAGGAATCAGGGGGAAATGAAATGCCTTTTCACCCTGATGATATTGGATGGCCTCTTCATTAAACTGTATGCTTTTTTCTCTTTTTGGTGTATTATGGGATTATTACGGCAGTGCTCTCCTTCCTGTGGCTCAATCGTTTTTTGTCAATTCAATTGATACCACATGGGGACACTGCCGTCCCTTTCAAAAAAAGCTAAACTTGATTATACGTTATCACCAGTTGGGTTTTTCCGCATTCTTTATCTATTCAATGTCAGGTGCCCGGCCTTCTCAGGCCCCCTTTACAGGCAGGGCCGGTTCCTCATTTACCGTGAGAGTGAATATGTCTGCCCTTGCGTAGTGGCCTGTTACGTCAAAATCGACCCTTGCCCTTACGACTTCGGCCATATCCAGTTCGGCATAGAGTATGCCATCCCTGTCATACAGGGGTCCTTCAATCACCTCCCCGAACGGGGATATGATAGCGCTTCCACCTCTGGTGATTATATCAGGCTGGTCTTTTAGTTCCTCAAGATTCCTTATCTCCTCAGGATACATATCCTTTGTCATGAACTGGTTACAGGAAAGCACAAAACAGCGGCTTTCGCACGCAATATGCCTCATGCTGGCGTGCCAGGAATCCCTTGAGTCGGCGGTGGGGGCAAGATATATGTCCAGTCCTTTGCCGTACATGGCCATTCTTGCAAGAGGCATGTAGTTTTCCCAGCATATGAGTCCGCCTACCCTTCCAAATGGGGTATCTATGACCGTCAGGGTGCTTCCGTCCCCCTCGCCCCATATGAGTCTTTCGGAACCTGTGGGTTTGAGTTTCCTGTGTTTTCCGAGCAGTTCTCCATGGGGCCCGAAATAGACAAGGGTACAGTAAAGTGTCCCGCGGCTGAAGGTCGAATCGCGCTCAATGACCCCGATAGCAGCAAACACGCCTGCTTCCCTTGCCGCCTTTCCGATCAGCTCGGTCTGCCTGCCCGGTACGTCAACCGCTGTTTCCCAGTAACGCTGCCACACCTTTCTTCCTTCAGGACTCCTGCTTCCCACAACCATCCCGAAATTGAGTCCCCTCGGGTAGGCGGGTATGAGCGCCTCGGGAAAGAGTATGAATTTGGCCCCTTCAGATGCGGCCTCATGAATGAGTTCGCACACCCTATCCGTTATGGCGTCCCTGTCAAAGGGAACAGGAGCTGCCTGTACCACCGCGACCTTCACAGGAGATGGTGATGTCATATTTTTTATTACCTCCTCGGCCCGGTCCTTAAGACCGGGATTTTTTTACTCAGTATCTCTTTAAAAAGATTTCGCATGACTTTTGCAGGGGCTTCAACTCTTTTGGGTTCTTCTCTCAATTAGTTGGGAGAAAGGGTCCAAGGGTTCCAGGATTCAAGAGTTTGGTTTCCAGGGATTTGATCATTGCTTTCAGCATTGTCTCGACATCCCCGATTTTCCCCCTTAATTCCTGAAGCCTCTGTTTTTTCAAATAACCCAAGTCACCTGATATCCTGGCCTGGGTTTCCAATTCACAGACTGAACCATATGCAATATAGAGAAATCTCACATACTCTATAGTCGTTTTTCTCCCATACCCTTAGGCGATATTCGATGGTATGGAAACAGCGGATCTTCTGATTCGGGAGGTCAAAGCGTACCGCTCATCTTTTGAAAAACGTTTTGTTTCCTTATAAATATGAAAACAAAGCGTATACGATTTTTGCCGAATGTTTAACTCTTTATGATTTTTAAGCATTTCACTTGACCCCTTGACCCCTTGAATCCTATTTGATCACAATTAATCAAATGATGTTCCCTGAAGCTTAACAGAGCAATCCTGGATTATCAAGACCGGTCGGAAAGAGATACCGATTTGGCATTTTTCCTTTTTGATGGTACATTTATGTCTGATTTTTTTACAGGCTTACGGATCGATCCTTCATACTTCACATCAGGGGAGGACAATGAACCGGATGAAGACCATAGCCGTGGTAGGCACCTTTGACTCGAAGGGGGAGGAGCATCTCTTTTTAAAGGAGCGGATAGAGAAAAGAGGCTTTTCAGCCCTCACCATAAACGTGGGCACAAAAGGACCCGGGACCTTCAAGGCGGATATCGATCTGTTCATCCGGCTTGAAAAAGTGGACGGGCTTGACCATGAAAGCAGAGACAGAGCCATCGCAGCCATGCTTCAAAGGGCAAAGGAGCTTGTAAGACAACTCCATGAAAGAAAGGAAATCTGTGGAATAATCTCCGCCGGCGGGGGCACCGGCACGCATCTGGGCACCGGCATAATGAGGGCGGTTCCGATGGGTGTTCCCAAGGTAATGGTATCTACTGTGGCATCAAGGGATATGTCGAAGGTGGTGGGTACCAGGGATATCACCATGATGCACAGTGTGGCTGACCTTCTGGGGGTAAACAGCATATCAGGAGCCGTGCTTGACAGGGCCGCGGCCGCGGTCTGCGCAATGACGGGTAACGGCTGGAGTCCGGGGATTGAAAAGAAAAGGATCGCGCTCACGTTTTTCGGTTTTATCACTCCGGCGGCTGAAATGATAAAGGAGCGGCTTGAGCGGCTTGACTACGAGGTGATCGCCTTTCATGCCAACGGCACGGGCGGCATGGCAATGGAGGAGCTTGCGTCCGAAGGCTATTTCAGCGGCATTCTCGATCTTGGGACACATGAACTGGCCGATGAACTGAAAGGGGGATACTGCTCCGGCATAGGGCCTGAAAGGCTTGTCCTCCCGCCGGGCATTGTTTTGCCGAGGCTCGTGGTTCCGGGGGGTCTTGACTGCGCGGTCCTTGAGTTTACAAGAGAAAAGATCCCTGAAAAATACAGGGGCAGGAAGATATTTTTCTATGATTTCCGTTCGGCCGTCCGTTTGAATGAAAAGGAGAGTCTTTTCATTGCCGCGCAGCTTTCGGAAAAATTGAACAAGTCACCTGCCGGGACAAGGGTTCTTGTCCCCCTGGATGGATGGTCAGAGGCGGACAGGCAGGGAGGTCCTCTTTACGACCCGGCATTGAGTGGGCTTTTCCTTGATAGATTGAAGCGGACCCTTGATCCTGAAATAGAGGTCATGGAGGTCGGGATGCATATTAATGATCCTGCGTTTGCGCGGCTTGCCGCCCGAATCATGCATAAGATGATCGGATGATCGAACGGCGGCAGGCGAGTCAGGCATCATGCGCTTTCCCCTTGGATTTTAAGCCCTGTTTGAAACTTTCCCAGAACTCCTTGTCATTGTCCTGCCACGCAGCCCCGAATCTTCTTTCAAAATAGGATGAAGGCAGTTTCTCCTGCCATTTTCCCCAGGGGTCTTCCCCCTTTTTCTTGGCCTCGATAATGTCATTTATAAAAGAGGCGATATCCGCGATCTCATCTTTCGGTATATAGGAGTCTGCACCCTGTTTTATCGATTTTACCAGGTTGTCGGGCGTAAACGCATGGGCTGTGAGCATGACGGCCGTTGTGCCTTTACTGTTGCAGATTTCAAGAAGTCGGTAACCGTTGACCCCCATGATATCAAGCACTGCTACGTCGAATTCCTCTTTTTCAAGCAGTTCCCGCGCCTCCTCAAACGTGGAGGCACTGACCACGTCACACATGAATAAAAGTTCTTCCAGTACCTGCAGAATGTCAGGTTCATCATCGACTATCAAGACCCTTTTACCGTCAAGCAAAGCGGTTTCAGACATGAATTATCCTCCTTTTATAAAATGACGCCCGATCAGTAAACAGTCAAGCGGTCGACTCAAGAACCTATCACATGATCCGGGAATATTCCACTGAATAGATAAGCAGTCCCATGCCTGATCGTGGATGACGAACCTGTTGCCCGCCTTACCTCCTTCTTGCAAGTATCCTGTTCATGAGCGCCCCTATCCCCTGGGGCGTCATGTCTTTCGGGGTCAGCTTGAGGAGTATGTCCACAAATGCCCGGGCCGCCATTGAAAGATACTGCCCCTCCAAAAAGGCGATGCTCACGTCAAGAAATATCCTGCCTCCTTCAAGGGGCACGGTTGAAAGGCTTTTCCCCTTGAGCTCAAGGGCGACCGCCTCCTTTACCAGAAAGGAGATCCCTTCTCCCCTTTGAACCAGCTGTTTGATAAATTCCGTGTTGCTGGTATCCATGAGTATGTCGGGTGTGCAGCCGTTTCGAGTGAAAAGCTCGTTTACCAGCCTCCTAGTGCCTGATCCGGTCTCCTTCATGATGACCGGCTCTCTGGCCAGATCCCTTATGGAGACGGTCTTTTCTGCGGCCAGCGGGTGATCAGGTGCGAGTATCACGACCAGCTCTTCCTCGCTGAAGGGAATGAAACGGACATCGGGGTTTTCCTCCGCCTTGGCGATGATGGCCACTTCGTTTTTGAAGTCCAGCAGGCTGTGAATCATGTCAAGGGAGCTTCCCTCATCCAGGTAGATCCTAACCTGAGGGTAGGTTTCATGAAAACCGGTAAGAAGATAAGGCATGAAGTAGCGGGCATAGGTCTTTGTCGTTCCAAGCCTCAGGACTCCCCTTTTGAGTTCCTTCATCTCCTCTATCAGGTGCTCAAGGTCCCTTTCATAATCAAATACCTTTACGGCGTATTCAAAAAGTGTCTTACCCTCGTCCGTAAGATATATGCTGCGGCCCTTTCTCTTAAAGAGCTTGAAGCTGCAGTGTTCTTCAAGGAGCCTTATCTGGGCGGTAACGGCCGGCTGGGTGATGTATAGACTTTTGGCTGCAAGGGTAAAACTGAGGTGCCTTGCTGTGTGGTAAAAGACCCTGAGTTGATTGAAATTGATCATGTGCCTGTCCTTTAAAAATAAAGCCTAAGCAAAATTTATGGATCAGGGTGATGCATAAGTAAAATTTATGTATATCATAAATATTATGAAGTTGACAGACACTTTTCAGTAATAAATTATAAGACTTATTTCCATAACAAGAACCTGGTACCGATCCCTCCACCAGTCCTGAGACCTTATCAAAAAGGATTCCTCATTAAGCGAAAACGCAGGTCGCTTCCTGAAAGCCTTATCTGAACGTGTTTTTTCTGTCCTGACGTAACGGAATTCCCGGCTCTGTGGGCCTCAAAAAAACAGCAGTGCCTTAATGGAACGGGAAAAGTGAGCTGAAGTGACTAAAGTGACTAAAGTTGGAAGTGACTAAAGTGACTAAAGTTATGGAGTCGCTTCGCTCCGCTTTCTTAGAGGTTCCATAGCCCTTTGAATCTGGGTTTTTTAGGCATTGCAAAGTCCGGAAGAGCAGGGTGTTTATTTTTCCCGTCCAATTGCAGAATGCAGTTTTCCTTAAACGTAAGAACCGGAATCAAGAAAGATAAAAAGAAAAAAACAGGAAAGAGGAGCCCCTCCACCTGACCCCCCGGCCCCTCAAATCCCTGTCCCCTATTTAAGATTTATTTCCCCGGTTTGGGAGTGCATCGACGCTCCACGCAACCATTCCAACCAACAACATCACAGGAGGGGGAAAAATGGCAGATCAAAAGGCAGGAAGATTTCCGGATCCTCACGATTTCAAGGTGCCTCCCGGCCTGGAGGGCTGGGAAGAGATGTATCCATCGCACTATCTTTTTTCAAAGGAGAGGGGGGAATGGGAAAAGCAGCAGTTCTGGTATCAGGACAAGATTCATGCCCCTGAACCGGTGCCCCCCCTGGACCTGATCTTCCAGGAGGCCTGGCAGATCTCCCTTTCACAGTACACCACAAGGGTGTTCTGCATCCCCCCTGCCCAGGGAATCGCCCAGAGGATGGTCGGGTGCTACATGTACATCTGTGCCATCGCGCCGCCGCCCGATAAGGTTATCGGAGAAAAGGCGGCCCATTTCGAAAAGCGCGTTTTCTACGTGTTCGAGCACTATGACGAACTGTGGGACAAGTGGCTCAACAAATTCAAGGCCCTCGGCAACGAGATGTCCGCGGTTGAGATCCCGGAGCAGATGCCCAAATTCGTGCCTGAAGATCAGGTGCTTCCCGCGCCCAGGGGCTACTACATATCCTATGACGTGATGGAGGCATTCGACAGGCTCGTAAACATGATGTTCAAGGGATGGCAGTACCACTTCGAGATGCTTAACCTCACTTATCTTGCCTACCTCATGTTCGGCGACGTATCAAGAAAGCTCTTTCCGGGAATCAGCGAGAGTGCCATCGGCAAGATGGTGGCAGGCGCCTATGTGTCGATGTTCAGGCCGGAGGAGGAGCTGTGCAGACTCGCAAGGCTAGCCTCTTCATCCCGCGGCGTTGCGGATATTCTGAAGACCGATATGTCGGTAGGGCAGAAGGTCTCCAAGCTTAACAAGATAACCGACGGCAAACACTGGCTGGAGGAGTTTGAGAAATCAAAGGACCCCTGGTTCTACGTGTCCTGCGGAAGCGGGTGGCTGCATCATGAGGGAAGCTGGATTACCAACCTTGAAATACCCTACAGCTATATAAAGGGCTATGTGGAAAGTCTTGAAAGGGGCGAGAAGATCGAGCGCTCCCTTGACCAGATAGACAAAGAAAGGGACCAGATAGTAGAAGAGTACCGCAAACTGATCAAAACCGATGAAGACCGAAAATCGTTTGACGACGCCTACAAGACCATCCGGACCATATACCGGTACGCGGAGGATCATCTGTTCTGGGTGGAGCACTGGTTTCACACCATCTGGTATGAAAAGATAAGGAGATTCGGAAGCCTTCTCAAAGGAAACGGAATGCTCAACGAGGTGGACGATATATTCATGTTCACCCGCTATGAGATCCCGGAGATGCTGACCGAGCTTTCCACCGGCTGGGCCCTGGGAGTGGACATACCTTTAAGGGGCGATTTTTACAAGGCAAAGGCAAAAAAGAGGAGGAAGATCCTGGATGCTGCATCCGAATGGGCACCCACCCCCGCGCTCGGCGTACCACCCGAGGAGGTGGCGGAACCCTTCACGATCATGCTCTGGGGCGTGACGACCGATAAGGTAAAGGAATGGCTCAAGGGTGTGGAGGTCCCGAAAGGAACTGAGATCAGCGAGATAAAGGGATTTGCGGCTTCGGCAGGGGCCGCGGAAGGTCCGGCCAGGGTGCTCAAGCTCTTAAAGGAGATCGTCGACATAAAACCGGGTGAGATTATCGTGTGCCCGTCGACCAATCCCTCGTGGGCGCCGGTGTTTACCAAGATCAAGGCTGCTGTCACGGACATCGGCGGGCTTACAAGTCATGCGGCCATAGTCTGCCGGGAATACGGAGTACCATCGGTCACGGGAACGGGAGTGGCCACATCCGTGATTAAAACCGGAGACATAATCAGGGTCGACGGAGACACAGGGCTGGTAACCATAGTGAAGCGGGCGCAGTGATACGAATTTAACCGGAAAGCCCCTTTCCCATTCAGGTCACTTTTTCGCTTCCTGTCTGTTGAAAGGGGCTTCTAGGTGAAAAGAGATCATGGAACATATACTCGGTTTTGAAAGACTTGACAGGGGTTCCCTCGCCCTTGTGGGGGGAAAGAACGCGAGCCTGGGTGAGATGATAAAAAGCGGGGTCCGCGTGCCTCCCGGTTTTGCCGTTACAACCGACAGTTATCTTGGTTTTATAACAAAGACCGGTATAAAGGAGAAGATCTATGAGGCCCTCGCAGGTCTTGATCCTGAGGATGTGGAATCGCTCGACCGGGCAAGCGGCAAGGCGCGCGGGCTTATCATGGATTCATCCATGACAAGGGAGGGGAGGGATGCAATCGCAGGCGGTTATAAAACACTGTGCCGGGATTGCAATAAAGATTACCTGCCTGTGGCGGTCAGATCAAGCGCAACGGCCGAGGACCTCCCGACCGCCAGTTTCGCCGGCCAGCAGGATACATTCCTCTGGGTCCTTGGGGCGGATAAGGTCATAGGCAATGTCCAGGCCTGCTGGGCAAGCCTGTTTACCCCCCGTGCCGTCAGCTACAGGATTAGGAACAAGTTTTCCCATGAAAAGGTACTCATAAGCGTCGGTGTCCAGAAGATGGTCAATTCGAGGAGCGCCGGTGTCATGTTTACCCTCAATCCGACCAACGGGGACCCTTCAAAGGTGGTCATAGAGGCAAGCTGGGGGCTGGGCGAGACGGTTGTTTCAGGTTCGGTTAATCCGGACAAGTTCGTGGTGGACAAGGTGATGCTGGAGATCAATGAAAGGGACATATCCAAAAAGCATATAGAATGCCTGTATGACCCGGATGAAAAAAAGGTGGTCAACATCGAGGTGGAGCCGGAAAGACAGCAGAAATGCTGCCTGGAGGGCCGTGAGGTAAGGGAACTGGCCAGACTGGCAAAGGAAATAGAGGTCCATTACGGATGCCCCATGGACATCGAGTGGGCCATAGAAGAAGACGCGTCCTTTCCCGAGAACATATTTATCGTTCAGGCACGGCCCGAGACCGTCTGGAGCCGGAAGGAGTCAAAGCCCGTCATAGGGGCGAAGAGCGGCTATCAGCTTTTGATGGAAAAGGCGATGACAAGGATAAAGCTGAGGACATGAATGAGATAAAATCCCCTTGTCCGATTAAGCTGGAGAAGAACCTTTTCAATAATCCGGCATTCAGGGAAAACCAGGATAGAAGGATTTTGCATTTAAGGGTCATCTCCAAAAGAGTTGATTTAAATGAAGGAGTCTTTGCTCTTCTTATTCCTCGCTCAGTCCCACCCTTCGACAAGCTCAGGGCGGGTTCCCGGAAGGGGCCAAGGGTTCTAGGTATGGGAGGAAAACGAGTATAGAGTATGTGAGATTTCTCTATATTGCATATGGTTCAGTCTGTGAATCGGAAATTCGGGCCATGATATCAGCTGAATTGGGTTATTTGAAAGAAGTAAGGCTTCAGGAATTAAGGGGGAAAATCGGGGATGTCGAGACAATGCTCAAAGCGTTGATCAAATCCCCGGAAAGAAAACCCTCGAATCCTTGACTCCTGGAACCCTTGGACCCTTTCTCCCAACTAATTGGGAGAAGAACCGCATTTTTAACCGGCAGAAAGGGAGGTAAACAGGATCGATGAAAGACATGAGAGATTTTATCCAAGAGGCGGAAGCCCGGGGCCTGCTCCACAGGATAAAGGCCGAGGTGGACTGGAACCTTGAGCTGTCCCATATCGCAAAACTTAACGAGGAAAACCAGGGACCGGCACTGCTTTTCGAAAACGTCAAGGATTACGACTCCCCAGTCATCACGAGCGTGTGCACCACCACCGAAAGACTTGCCCTCATAATGGGCATGCCGGGGGAATCGTCCTTGGTGGACATCATGAGGATGTGGGTGGAGAAAAATGAAGACAGGATTCCCCCCAGATATGTGGACAATGCGCCGTGCAAGGAAAACATCATGATGGGTGATGATGTGGATCTTTTCAGGTTTCCCGCGCCCAAGTTTTATCCGATGGACGGCGGGCGTTTTTTCGGTACCGCCCATTTCGTGGTCACAAAAGACCCTGATACCGGGTGGGTCAACCTTGGCACATACAGGCTCCAGCTCCTGGACAAAAATCATCTCGGAACCCAGTTCATAAAGGGAAAGCATGCGGATATCATGCTCAAGAAATACCAGAAGCTGAAGGAGCCGATGCCTGTTGCGGTAGTGGTGGGATGCGACCCGATACTCTTTCTGATGGGGGCCTCAAGGCTCTCGGCCTTTGAAAGTGAATATGATTTCGCAGGCTCCATAAGGGGTGAGGCAATAGATGTAATAAAGGCTGAGACAAACGACCTGCCGGTTCCGGCCACGGCCGAGATCGTGGTGGAAGGGGAGGTGGACGCGGACACATTCATGGACGAAGGCCCGTTCGGCGAGTACACAGGCTACTATTCAGGTGTGGGGACCGACCCGAGAAATTTCATAGACGTAAAGTGCGTGACCCACAGGACAAATCCCGTGTTCTGGTCCACCACGGTGGGACGCGCGGTGACGGACACCCACATGACCATGGCGCTTACCTACGGCGCGACCCTGTGGCAGCAGCTTGTCGCCATGAAAATCCCCGGCATAAAGGCGGTCTACTGCCCGCCCGAGGGCTCGGGACGCTTTCTTGCCATAATTTCCATGACCCAGATGTATCCGGGACACGCGGATCAGGTCCTTACCGCCGCCATATCGACCGAGATGGGCGCCTACGGCCTCAAGACCGTTATCGTGGTGGATGATGATATCGACCCGTGGGATATATCAAGGGTCATGTATGCGCTCAGCTTCAGGTTTCAGCCTAACAGGAGTCAGGTAATAAAAAGAGGGAGGTCCACCCCGCTTGATCCTTCTCTTCCCTTAAACGCAAGGGAGATCACAGGCAGGCTCCTGCTGGACGCCACCATACCGTATGACTGGAAGGAAAAGCCGATCCCTATTGAGCTTGATCCGGAGCTGGTGGAAAAGATAAAGGGCCGATGGTCTGAACTGGGGTTTTAGACAGGGGGAGAATCGATATGAAGCCTATCCGCTATGATCCGGAAGAGATAGAGAAAAATTTGAGGGAGGGTTTCTGGGATAAGACCATCCTGCCCGACTTTTGGGAGAAAAACGCCAGGCTGTGGCCTGACAGGGAGGCCCTTGTCGATTCCCTCGGATCCAGGCTGACCTGGGCCGAGGCCGCGCAGAGGATCGACAGGATCGCGTTCGGGCTTATAAAGGAGGCGGGTGTTAAGAGGGATGACAGGCTCATGGTGCAGCTTCCTAACTGCGTGGAGCAGGTCCTTGTTCGCCTTGCCTGTGAAAAGGCGGGGGTCCTTTCCATACCCGAGATGACCACCTTCAGGCAGACGGAGCTTGCGGACATCGCAAAAAGGACGGACGCGGCGGGCATGGTAATTGCCAGGAGCTACAGAAACTTCGACCACCATGAAATGGCAAGGGAACTTCAGGCTCAGCTGCCGGGACTCAGGCACATCATAGTGGCGGGGGACGACGTGCCTCAAGGCTGCATCTCGTTGAACGAGATCATGGCTCACCCATATGAGAAGGAGTTCGACATCCTGGAGCTTATCGCCAGGAAGCTTGACGCGGTGGAAGAGGTGGGCTTTCTTATCACGACCACCGGCACCACAGGCCTTCCGAAGCTTATCGAGCACAGGATAGCGGCGCGCGAGATCTGGACCGCAAGATCGCATGTGAAAAACTGGAAGCTCGGCCCTGATGACTGCGTGATCGCCATCGCCCCGCTCGCAGGGGCCGCCGGGGGCACGCCCGCCTATGTTACGGCACCGGTGGGGGGAGCCAAAATCGCCCTTGAATACCAGTACAGGGGAGAGGAAACGCTCGCCTTCATGGAACAGGAGCGGGTCACGGTGATCGCCCTTGTGCCGACCCAGCTCGCAAGGCTGCTGGAACTTCCCACCGGCAAATATGACCTTTCATCTTTAAGGATAATAAAGACCGCCGGAGGGTACCTGCCGCCCCCGCTTGCAAAGGAGGCCCAGGAGAGGTTCAACTGCCCCATCCTCGGGACATACGGCACGCAGGATACAGGTTCCATATCAGGGGTGCCGATCGACGCACCCGAGGACCTGAGAAACTTCACCGTTGGAAGGCTTCATCCGGGAATAGAGATAAAGATACTGGATGATGAGGGAAACCGGGTTGAAAAAGGGGGCGTGGGCACCCTATGGTTCAAGGGGCCGGGAAATTCGATCGGTTATTACAGGGATATAGATAAAACCATGAACGAGGCCTTTGACAGGGACGGTTTTGCCACGCCCGGAGACCTTGTGGAGCTTATGGATGACGGTTATATCAAGATCATGGGCAGGAAGAAGAACATCATCATAAGGGGCGGGCAGAACATATATCCAAGGGAGATAGAGGACTATCTGCTGGCGCACGAAAAGGTCACTAACGCGGCCGTCGTTCCCATGCCTGATCCTCAGATGGGTGAGAGGGCGTGCGCCTTTGTCACGGTCAAAAAGGGAGAGATGTTCCAATTCGAGGAGATGATCGCATATCTCAAGGAAAAGAAGATCGCTCCCTTTAAGCTGCCTGAAAGGCTCGAGGTACTCGACGCCCTTCCCCTGGTCGGGGAAAGCGGCAAGATAAACAACAAGGAAATGGTCAGGATCATAACCGAGAAGCTTAAGGAGGAGGGGAAGATCTAACGGCCTCCCCGGTTCGGGAATATAGCCGTGGTGTAGGGTTATATGTTATAGGTTATTTGAAAATGAGTGAACAGAAGCCTTGTCTTCGGCTGCGTACTCTAGTTTTCCGGCAATCTTTCTAACCAATAACGAACAACCAGATGCCTAACCAGTGTGCCATTTTAAGGAAACGTGGGCAAACGAGTGGTTGCTCCATGCCAGGAAGGAATCCCCCCCATGACCCATGACGGCAAAAGGCCCCTGATCCTCTTTGTATGCTGCGGAAACAGGGAAAGGAGCGTGATAGCGGAAAACCTTTTTAAAAAGATGCTGAAAAAGGGATATCCTGATTTATCAGACCGGGTGGATGCGGCCTCAGCCGGCATATTCCCCAGGTCATATTTAGAGCATGCAGGGGAAAACGGGGTCTTTTTCGAAGAACCTTTTTTTTCAAAAAAGGCCAATACCTATGCCGTGGATTACCTCCTGAAAAAGGGGATAGACGTAGCATCATACAGGTCAAGGCGGATTAACTCAGGTCTTGTCACAGATGCCCTTCTCATACTTGCCGTAGATCGGGTGATAAGGGATGAGATCCTTTTCTTTTATCCGGAGGTCCAAGGCAGGGTCCATACCCTCAGGGAGTTCGTGTTCGGCCCGGAAGGGGACCTCGATATAGGTGATCCCATGAAACTGCCCGTTGTTGATAAGGACACCGGCGCCTGGATATGGCCTGACGAATACCCCGTGAGGTATATAAAGGAGATCGAGGAGAGCCTTGAAAAGGGAATGGTCAAGATAGTGGCTTACATAATGAGCGAGGGGATGGATTAGATTGAATAGAACAAAGGGTGCGATCATAGTTCTGGTAATGGCTGAGGAAAAATGGGTGGAGGCGAATTTTTTCCGTGCTCAAATTACCTCTCTCGGCCACAGGGCCGAGATCCTTGATATGGGCCTTACCGGAGGGCCTGCCGGGCCCTGCGCTATCGGACGGGAGGAGGTGATAGCGGCAGGCGGCACAGGCGTGGACGAGGCCTCTCTTATAACGGACAGGGGCAAGAGGATGCCCCTTATGATAAAGGGGGGGAGAAAAAAGGTAAAAGAGCTTTACGAACAGGGAATGCTCACAGGGGTCGTGAGCCTTGGGGGGACCACGGGGACCCAGATGGGGACCTCCATCATGAAGGCGCTTCCATTCGGCGTTCCCAAGCTCGCGGTGTCAAGCACGGCATCGCTTAAGGGGTTCGCCTCAAGATACCTCGGTACATCGGATGTCTCGCTCATGCACACGGTGGTCGAGATCGCGGGGCTTAACCGGTTCATGAAAAACGCGCTTGCACGCGCGGCAGGGGCCGTGTGCGGCATGGTGGAGGGGGGGCTCAGGGAGCCTGTCGCGCCGGAACAGGGGGGTGTGAGTCCGGTTGTAGCCATGACCCACTTCGGGCCGTGCGAACATTGCGCGGTAAGGGTTCGAAATCTACTTGAGGAGCGCGGTTACCAGGTGGTGGGTTTTTCCGCTGCCGGTATCGGGGATCGGGCCATGGAGGAGATAATCGAATCGGGCGGCGTCTTTTCTGCGGTCATAGATCTTGCCACGGGCGGGGTGGGTGAGGAACTGCTGGGATTTGCCAGGGCAGCGGGGGCCTCAAGGCTTGAGGCGGCGGGAAAAAAGGGGATACCGCAGGTGATTGCCACAAGCGGGGTCAATTTCGGCTCCCCCTGGAAGTACAGGTACAAGCCTGAATATGAGTCAAGAAAAAAAATTGAGTATGACAGAGCCCGCACCTTTATAAGGCTCTCGCAAGACGAGTTGGTCCGGGTGGCGACCGTCATGGCGGAAAAGTTGAACCGCGCAGCGGGTCCGGTGAGGGTGGTAATCCCGCTTGGCGGGTGGTCATCCGTTGATAAGAAGGGAAGCTTCTTTTATGATGGTGAGGCGGATCAGGTATTTGTCGAGACGCTGGAAAGGGAATTGCGGGACGATATCGAGGTCAGGGAAGTGGACGCGGACCTTGAGACGGATGAATTCGCAAAGGTTATCGTGGATTCGTTTCTGGAAATTATTTCGTAGAGAGAATCAGGTGCCGGTTGCCTGATAAACGCGCGGGGGCCTTACATGGAATACAGGTTCATGACGCATGAGGGGTGCTATGATCTTGTGGCGAACGCAAGACTGGTGGGAGACGATCTGCTGGTTGCCATATGGGGCGGAGACAGGCCCCATATCGGCGCTGTATCCATGGCCCAGCCCAGGGCAAGCCTCAGGGACCCTTCAAAGCTGAGTGCTACTGCTTCCGTGTTCACGTATGTGGGGCACAAGGAGGACATTCTCGCAAAACCCGCTTCAGAGACCCTGGCCTCCGCCCTGAACAAGAAGGTGGTGGTAACGGCAGGTATCCACTGGGATGATATGGAAGAAAAGGGCATTAAAAGGGTGATAAAAAACTGTGAGATTCTGATCGGGATGATTGTAAAGGAGTTTTCATCTTCAAAAAGCTGACTCTGTCAGGCGTGGGGGATGGTTCTAAAATGAAAAAAAGACTCATTATCGCGATAACCGGCGCAAGCGGTGTGATTTACGGTGTGAGGATGCTCGAACTGATAAGGGAACACGGCTTTGAGACGCATCTTATAATATCAGAGGCGGGCAAGAAGAATATCGAGATCGAGACAGGCTTTAAGCTCAGGGATATAAAGGCGCTTGCCGATTACAGCCATGAAAACATGGACGTGGGGGCCCCGCTTGCAAGCGGCTCGTTTCTGACGGGGGGTATGGTGGTGGTGCCCTGTACCATCAAGACCCTGTCAGGGATTACCAATTCCTACAACGACAACCTGATCGTGAGGGCGGCAGACGTCACGTTAAAGGAGGGGCGCAAGCTGGTGCTGGTTGTAAGGGAGACCCCTCTTCACAAGGGGCATCTGAGACTCATGACCATGGCGGCCGATGTGGGCGCCCACATACTTCCCCCGGTCCCATCCTTTTATAACAAGCCTGAAACCATCGACGACATAATCAATCAGACCATAGGAAAGATCTTCGACTACCTGGGCGTGGAGCACGATCTGTTTGCCCGCTGGGGAAGATATGACTCATGCTGAATAAATGCTGATAGTCATAAAAACAGACTTGCAATGGATGGGACCCGCTCGGCAATTTTGACCGCTATTTGACCGAGCTTTTCTATCTGCGCCTTGAGTTGTGCCTGAGACAGGTTGACCCTTGAGGCCTCCTTTACAACGGTGATGAGTTCATCATATTTTTCAAGGTCCGTGGTATCCGGCGTGATTGTGTCCACCTCGGCACGCGAGAGACCTTCCAGTTCGTTAAGCTGATCCTTGTATATCCCATTAAATACCTCCCGTCCCTTTTCAAGGGTTTCTTCAAGGTCCGCCTCAAATCCTTCAAGATCAAAATCATCCGACATCTCTTATCCCTCCTTATTGCCTTTGCCGATATTATCCTTAAGTTCGTTTATTGCCGACTTTAGATCAATGGCAAACTCCTCCGCCTTTTTGATCTTGTCATCGGCCTTCTCGGCCGTCTCAACAAGGGTTCCGATCCTCTCGGATGCCCGGGCCAGCGTGTCGCCGATATCCTTTCCGAGGTCTCGTTCAACCCCGATCTTATCCAGCAGTTCTGCCTGTGTCTCATGCACCTTTGCAACAGAGGAAAGATGACCGGTCACAATCGAATTGGCATAATGAATCTGCTGGTAGGCCCGGTCTATGGAGCCTGTCACCTCTTTTTCCTGCGCCTTGAGCGGGTCGAGCAGCTCACTGCGCATCGCCTCCACATCTTGTCTGATCTTGCCCACCATTATAGCCATGCCCTTTAGGACATTTTCCTGAAGTTTCGGGGAGGCATCCGGCTTGAATGCAGCGTTTATCGCAAGAAGTAGAGACCTCTTCCTTTCCTTTTCCTTCGAACTTCTTGCCAGTTCCCACTGGCGGTTCATGGCGTTTCCGATCTGAAAGGGTGCGTAAACGTCGTCTATGAAGCGGTTCACGTCACGCCTCATCCTTGTGAAAAATAACTGTGCAAGCTCTCGATGTGCCTTGTAAACCACCGTAAGGTCCCGGCCGACCGTTGCTGAAAGCTCAACCGACTCCTTGGGAACCTGGGCGCATGAGCAGAAAATGAGGAAGGATATAAAAATGAATATCGACCTGCGTGGCATCTCAATTCCTCCTTTTGTGGTGCTTCAAAAGTTGTGTTCAACTGTTAGGCATGATCGGGTAAAATCCTATTTGTGCGCGAATGCCCATGAAAAAGAGATGCCGAATTCTTCCTTTCCGCCCACCCTGACCGCCGTTAGAAAGGCGGAGGCCAACCACTTTTTCATGCCCGCCTTGGTGACAAGGTCGCTGTAGAACTTGGCGTCCACACGCTTTTTTTCAGGGTCATTGCCCGGGTCCCCGTAGGCGTAACAGAGGTCATGGGGCAGGCAGCATTTATAGGTGATATCCTTCCAGTCACAGCCGGTAAAAAGACCCATTACCCTGTCGGGAAGCATGGAGCAGCCATCAAAGGTCCAGTCTTTGTAGTCGTCCGGTTTCGATTCGATCCTGTCAACCAGGTAATCGAGATCAAAATGGCGGCACAGCTCAAGTGCCGCGCGAGCGTTCATGACCTCTCCTATTTCAGGCAGATCCATTTTCCCTCCTCTTGTTTCAATAGCTTTTCAGCATGTCCGTTACCAGAACCAGGTTTGCCCTGGCAGCCATCTGAAATCGGTAACGGTCTGTCTTTTCAAACCCTGTTTCAGACTCAAGGTGGCGGCTTTCATTATCCCTGCTCGCTGCGGTCTGTTTGCAATGGCGTATGTCACATAAAAGTGAAAGTCCTTTTCCATCTCCAGCTCATTTCCGCCTCAGGGCCTTTATATGGTGTGAAGACTGTCCTTTGCCTTTTTAAGCCTTTCTATGGCAAGGCTTCCACTTATGATGCAGTATGCGTTTTCAAGATACGCGGCATTAAGCCCGGTTGTCTCGGCAAGCCTTCCAAGCCTTTCCTCTTGTCCCAGGATCTTGAAACCGAGGATGGTCCTTACCCCTGCCGCCCTCAGCTTTGCCGCGTCCGAGCCGAACTGGAGGCAGAGCCTTCCCTGAAGCATCCAGTCGACAAGTTCCCTCGGCTTGAACGGGGTGTTGAGTATCAGCTCAATGAGGCTTGCCTTTACAAGGTTCTGCACGTTGTCGATCCCCTGCTCAAAGAACCTCTCCTTGTGGTAGGAGGTTATGCCCTCGAGCAGGTCGAGGGGAAGCCTTGAGGCCCTCTGCTCCGGCCTGCTTGCCGAGAATTTGAAGCGCTCCGCCATGTAGGTAAGGGCGCGCTGGGGGAAAAAGCCTATAAGAAACGAGATCACAGGGAGCATATCCGTCAATGTATCGTCAGGCACCAGGTCCACCCTGATTTCGCCCGACATGAGCTCACCTGATGGTAGGGCCGAGATAAAGTAGTAGAATATGAGCGAGACAAAGGTGCTCAGCACCATCCTGACACCCACCCCGTAATAGGCGGCAGGAGGAAGATCTATGGTGATAAGGCGTCTCAGGATGTAGCGTATCGACCATATGTAGGCGCCGAGGAATGCTATGAGCATGGAAAGAAGCGCCGGCGAACAGGTAAGATCCGATCCGTCATGCTCGAGCACGAGCTTCGGCACGGAAAGGAGCCTTTTCCCTCCCTCGCAGAACATGAGGCAGAAGGCCATTAGGCTGAATATGGTCACAAACAGGAGGGGCAGGGCATAGTCCCACTGGCTGTACCTTCTGTCCGACACGATCAGGGTATGGGCATCTTCAATGTCCACGTTCTTAAGATTCTCTATTATCCTTTCGTGCTCGATCTCTTTTCTTGGAAGTCGAAGTGTGCGGTATGATACGAATGTAAAGGGTAGAAAAGAGATGAGAAGGACAATTCCCGCGTAGAAATACCAGCTCTCGGTAAAGGCCGCCACATTGGATGTCTTGACGTTGAGATAAACGATTAAAACAAGGGTTGCAAGGGTGAGCCCGAGCAGAAAGGCGAATGTCTTCCCACGCCTTTTTATGATCCCGGGCCGGTCTTTTTCCTTTTTCTGGCTCTCTTCAGGTAAGCTGTCCATTCCGGATACCTCCTTTTACGATATAAGGATGGTTTTGTTTACCAGGACAACTTCGTATCCCTCCCTACAGGGCGGCGGAGTGTTTAAGTGAGGGCGTTATTGAGACACATGATGCACATAAATTTGTGCATCATTAGGATAAGGTCCTGCCTGAAAGTTTAAAAAATCACAAAAGCCAAATATTAAACATAATATCAATAGGTTGAATTTGTAAAAAGAACACTTACGCATGATATATGAAGCAAGTAGCGTGCCCCTTATTGTGTGCCGTGGAAAACCCAAATGGAAAAAGATGAATGAATCAGGCAGGTGCCTGTGGAAGACAGATATGGTAAGGGAATCAGTGGGTTTTGGAAAATTTTCTTATCTTGGGAGAGGGCATGAAAAATGAAGGAGGGTAAAGGGGCGATTTTGATTTTTTCGTTTTTTTGCACATTTTTTTGTGCATGAGTGCACATGATTATGTGCAAAAATCTCTGATAGTGGTGGTTACTCCCTGAAATGATATTGAAAAATGATTCAGGGCATGATAGACTAGTCTGAAACTAGTCTGAGGAGTGAACCATGGAAAAAGTAGGAGCATATGAGGCCAAGACGCACCTGCCCAAGTTGCTTGAACGGGTGATGAAAGGGGAACGCATCACAATCACAAAACATGGTATCCCTGTCGCGGTACTCCAGTCGCCTGATCCTGAAAAAATGGTGAATACCGAATCGGTTATCGCCGAAATCCGTGAATTGCGGGACATGCATCGGCTTGACGGCGTCTCAATCCGTGAGATGATTGATGAAGGAAGAAGATGATAATGGGCTCCTTTGTGGTGGATAATTCAATTGTGATGTCATGGTGTTTTAAAGATGAGGCAAATCAATATGCCGATGCGGTGCTGGATTTTCTTTCCGAGGCAACCGCCTTTGTCCCGTCGATCTGGCCGTTTGAAGTAGTAAATGTATTGCTGGTGGCGGAGCGTCGAAAACGCCTCAGCGAAGCGGACAGCGTCCGGTTTATGACACTGTTGTCGCATCTGCCGATAGTTGTGGAATATGAACGTCCGGAAAGGACGATGAAGGATCTCCTGGCACTTGCAAGATCCAATAACCTTTCAAGCTATGACGCCTCCTATCTCGATCTTTCCATGAGAAAGGGCATTCCCATTGCCACATCGGACAGACGGCTGATAGAGGCCTCAAAAAGGATCGATGTCCCGATTCTTGAAATTTGAAATCTCTCTTCGATACCCATGTTTCAACTCTGTGATATTCAAAGTGAATTCAGGCCTTTGGTAAGCTAATGCATGTTTTTTTTGTGCTCGGATAATTTTATGCACATAAAACTGTGCATCCTTGCTTCTCATTGCACATGTTTATGTGCATTTAGTAAAATTAACTATATGGTGCATCTTTTTATGATTCCAGTATCGGTTACGCTTTTATGGATGCGCAAAAAAAATAGTTTCTACTGTCAAATCTCTGATATTTTTGCTAAAAATCAGAGCATCATTTATGAGTTTCAATGTCAGTGAGGTAAAATGAAAACTTCAGAATCCCTGCTCATAGGAGCATTCGATATCCACATACATGCGGGACCCGACATAGTTCCCAGGAAAATGGATGCTGTCGATCTGGTCTCAGAGGCCAGGGATGTCGGAATGGCCGGAATTCTCATAAAAGATCATGTTAAACCTACTTCTGATCGGGCATATATGTTGAGTCGTTTATTTCCGGACATTCAGGTCTTTGGAGCCCTTGCTCTCAACTATACGGTGGGTGGGATAAACCTCCATGCGGTACGTGCGGCCGTTCGTAGCGATGTCAAGCAAATCTACATGCCTACCTTCTCTGCTGCCCATGATATAAGGCAGGGGGGAGGTGTCAGGGAGTCATACAGAGATCTTGTCCCGCAAAATGAAGATGTTGGAATTAAAATCGTGGATAATGAGGGAAACTTTATGAGAGCTTTGAATGAAATCCTGAAAACTGTTGCCGAAAGTGACACGATTCTGGGGACCGGTCATATTTCCCCTCATGAATCTTTAGGTTTAATAAAAAGAGCCAGGGCGCTTGGTGTCGATAAAATACTGGTAACTCACCCTATGAGTCACTCGGTTGACATGCCTTTGAAAGACCAGAAAGAGGCTGTCTCAATGGGTGCAATCATAGAACACTGTTATTTTGCCTGCACACCGCTTGCGTGCAGCGAACCTTTAGAGGCTCTAAGAAAGATGGCTGCACAAATCCAAGCGGTTGGACCTGGAAATTGTATTATGTCCACCGATTTGGGCCAATCCCAAAACATTTCTCCTGTTGAGGGCATGAAGGAATTCATTGAGAAAATGCTCTCTTGCGGTATCTCAGAAGAACAAATTGATATAATGATAAGGAAAAATCCGAAAAAGATCCTTGGGCTGTAAACGTCATTGAACGGGTTATTCCCTTAAAAGTCTTTATTGAAACGACAGACATACCCGGCGAATTAACCAATTGACAAATAATCAGGGGAGATATCAGCAAATGTATGAACTCGAATTAATAGAATCGGCAGAAAAACTGGTAAGGGAAGTAATAAGGGTAAAAAAGGAAGACAGCGTGCTTGTGGTTACTGACGCTGATAAATTGAACGTTGCCAAGGCGCTTTCGCTCTCCTGCCGGGGACTTGGCTCTGAAACAGTCATCACAATTGTTCCCTTAACAGGTGAACACGGCCAGGAACCTCCGGCAACAGTTGCAGCAGCTATGAAGGCTGCCGATGTGGTATTTGCTCCTACAACCCATGCCCTTACACATACCCGGGCGAGACTGGATGCCTTTAAAGCCGGGGCCCGCGTAATAATACTGAGAGGCGTGACCGAAGACATGATGGTAAGAGGGGCGATGACCGTAGATTTTAATGAACTTAAGGAAAGGACCGGGACCATTTCAGAAAAACTTGGTAAGGCGAACAATATTTCAGTGACTTCCCATGAGGGTACAAATGTCACTTTCAGTATTGCAGGCCGTAATGCCTTTTCGCTTGACGGTTTTTTTCATGAAGAATACGGATTTGCCACACTGCCGCCGGGAGAGGCGCCGACCTGTCCGGTGGAAGGAACAATGGAAGGGACATTGGTTTTTGATTATTCCATGGATGGCATCGGAAAACTGAGCCAGCCCCTTAGGCTTGAAATCAGACAGGGTGAAGTCGTTTCTGTTTCAGGCGGAATAGAAGAGGTAAGCTTTCTTGAGCAGATATTTGAAAAAGACCCGACAGCGCGAAATATAGCTGAATTTGCCGTCGGAACAAATCCCAACGCGCGACTTATCGGGAATCTTGCGGAAGACAAAAAACTGGCCGGTACGGTCCACTTTGCCGTAGGGGACAATAAGTCTCTTGGGGGAGTTGTTGAAAGCAGTGTGCATCTCGACGGACTGATGCTAAAGCCGACCGTTATTGCAGATTATGCCACCCTGGTCAGCGAAGGCAAGTTGGTTTTATAAATACAGGGTCTTGAGTGGAGCAGATGATTAAAAGCGGTATAAGTCCTAGTCATAACTATTAAAAACAAGTACTCAAAACGCTCCAAAATTTCAGGGAAAAAACCTAGTGAAATTTTAAGATATTTTTCCATTGATCTGAATGCCTCTGGAGTTGCCCGACTCCAAGTCTCTGCAAAATCTTATAATAGTCGTTAGCTAGGCTAGAATATCCTTTTCCGCTTGACATGCCGCCTTTTTCTTCTATCGTATTAGCCGTCTTTTCATAAGGTTATTGGGGAAATGGGGACCTGAGGTAATTCCTTGCGTCTGCTTCGGCAGCATACAGGCGGGGCGACCGCTTACACAAACAGATGTCATTTTTCAGGAGATTTCCAATGTCAGTATTTTTTACCGATTACAGCGAGTTTCTGATCAGGATACTTATAGCATCGTTGCTGGGCGGATTGATCGGTCTGGAAAGAGATATTCACGGACGCGCGGCCGGTCTCAGGACTCATCTGCTGGTCAGCCTGGGAGCGGCGGTTTTTACGATCCTGTCCGGGGTCATTGCCGGCAGTGTCGGACCATCGGGGTTTCAAGGCGACCCGGGTCGGATCGCGGCTCAGGTCGTGACAGGCATCGGGTTTTTGGGAGCCGGTGTGATTATAAAGGAAGGCATCAATGTCCGCGGTTTGACGACCGCCGCGTGCCTGTGGACAGTGGCTGCAATCGGAATGGCGGCCGGAAGCGGTTGTTACCTGCTTGCCGTTTCTACTACCGGTATTGCCTTAATCGGCCTTGTAATCATTAAATATTTCGAGAGCTTGTACTCCAAGGATTCTTACAGAATCTTGTGTATCAGCACTCCGATCGAAGTTAATACCTCCCGGATAATAGATATCGTCAAGAGCAGCAGGTTAAGGGTCCTTACCTGTGACATAGAGAAAAACTATGAAACCGGCATTTCCCTTACGAGATTGTACATCCGGCTCTTTCACCGCGGCATTACAGACAAGCTTGCTCACGGCGTTATCAGTTCGCTTGAGAGTTCTTCCCTCAAGCTTAAAGAGGTTAAATGGGAGCACGCATAGAAGCAGGCCTGCTACGGCTCCGATATATTTATGCACATAAAAATGTGCACGGATAATTTTATGCACATGTTTTTGTGCATCCTTGTTTCACAATGCACATGTTTATGTGCATTCAATAAAAAATTGCAATAAATCGGCTAAAAACATGTTTTCTTCTTGACATAACCTGTCATTCCACTAACCTACCTTTCGTACCATTGCTTCAAACAGCCTTTTTATTAAAAAAGGGCCCTGACCATGACGCTTCACCTGAAATTTTGCCTATCCCCCTCCTGACGGAAGATTTCTTTTCTGCCGGGGGGTGCTTGAAAGAATCAAATATATTTTTAGAAGCTTATTTTTCGGCTCACTCGAAAAGCGGCAGGCTTTTGACTGGTAGAGTTTCAGACTGTTTGTTGAGGGTGCTTCTTTTGATTCATCTGGAGCATTTGAAGCATGCGCTAGGGAGTAAAGAGCCCCTTGGACGAGTTGTGAAGGTGAAACAATGGTCTCTTATATATAAACCATATATCACTCCTCGCTAAGGGTTGAAAACTGCTTAATTGCTTGTAATGATAAGGTTTATGCCAGTTCAGAGAAGGGATATTATGACGCGATTTTGCAGCATATAGGGTTAGGGGTCGAGCCGCGGTAACGTAATGAAATAACTTGGAAAGAATACTAAAAAGGGTCAAGAATATTGAAAAGGGCGGTATATGACTCAATAACAGGTATTTTTGGAATGATTCTTATCCACGATCAATAGATTGTTGAGGTCCAACCGCAAGACAAACGTAGGGTCGAGGTCGAGACTATGCTGATTAACGTGGAATTCTTACAGAATGAGTTAGTGAAGCCCTTCTTTGAAGTCAAAATGGTCTTCAATGAGAATGGTGCCATATTCTTCTCTGTGGACAAACATCACAGAGACATGAAAGGTCCGGGTATCTCTTACGAAGACGATTACAAGGGCAATGCCCTGGCTGCAATGCTGGCTTTTGGGAAAGTTGAAATACGGTTTCATGGATCGTTCTCTGATGTCCGCGTCGCCTCCATTGTTTCATCCCTCATTAAAAATGAAGGTCTTATCTTTCTCGATGGCTGGCAGGTAACCTATCAAGGCAGGGTTCTTAAAATCGAATAACTGTGGATTGTACATATAGACATTCTGCCGAAGGTAATGAGCCGAAGCTACCGTGGTGAAGGTCTCCTCAGGGAGAAACGGGAAACCATCGGATCAAAATCGCGATCATCATGGAGCAGGGGCAATCCTTCCATGATGCAGAAGGTTCCGATAATTACATCAATTGGTTTTCGAACCGTAACCGCGGATTTTCGGAGTGCCCGGTAATTTTGGGCACTTTGAATAGCGATATTATATCCACCGATCTGGCGAAACGGGAGAGCGCTGAGCAAGCCCCTGGCAGTTTTATAATGGGTCTGTGGGTCTGTGGGTCTGTGGGTCTGGGGTCGGACCGAGATAACTAGCTAAAATAACATCTAAAAGCTTGGAAATTAAGTGTTTTTCAATGCTCAAACCATCAATTTTGATGCCAAAATTGGCTGATTAAGCAAATGGTAATAATATGCCAAGGGCAAATCGTCATTATATACCTGGATATGTATGGCATATAACCCATAGGTGCCACAAGAAAGAGTTTCTCCTTAAGTTTGCCCGGGACCGTCGGCGTTGGATAGAGTGGCTCTTCGAAGCGAAAAAGAGATATGGTTTAAGCATTCTCAACTACATGGTTACATCAAACCATATTCATTTGTTGGTCTCAGACAGTGGTAAAAGGGACACAATACCTAAATCAATTCAACTGATAGCCGGTAGAACAGGTCAGGAATATAATCACAGGAAGGGAAGGAAGGGTGCCTTTTGGGAAGACCGTTATCATGCCACTGCAGTTGCGTTGGATGAACATCTGTTCAAATGCATGGTATACATTGATATGAATATGGTAAGGGCTGGAGTTGTAAATCATCCTTCAGAGTGGCCATTTTGCGGCTATAATGAAATACAGAAACCGAGGCAAAGATATTCTTTGATCGACTACGGGAGATTGATCCCCTTGCTTCAAATGAGAAGCATGGAAGCCCTTCAGGGGGTTTGCAGAAAGATGGTTGAGGAAAGGTCTACTGAAACAGATCGATCAACGGATTTAAGAGAAAGTAGGTGGACAGAGAGCATTGCTGTTGGAAACAAGAAGTTTATTGAGGGTACATTTAAAAGGCTTGGTGTTAAGGCAAAGGGGCGGAAGATTGTCGGTAGTGAAAGGAGTTCCGAGATAAGAGACCCGGCGATTCCTTATATTGCTAATTTTGACCCTGAAATTAGCCTTTTAAGGTCTGAAAATACTTATTTTTGGAACGATAGTGCATAAAAATCAGTATATTGGCTTGGTCCGACCCGAATTCTTACGGAATAAGGTGTCGCAATGGTTCGGAACAGGGTGTCGGAATCAATCGGAATGGGGTGCCGGAATCGCTCGGAATACTCAGCCGTGGCATAATCATAATAATAACAAGATAAATTGATTACATGTGAGATGTGCAATAGGATTCTTAATGAATGGTGATCTAAAATGAATTGTGATACGTGGTAAAAGGGAGAATGAAAGAAATTGAATATCCATTAAGATTTAATCAAGGAGACTGTACTTATGGAAAAGCCAAGCAAGTCAGCTTCAAACCTCAAAGAACTTATCAATCATGCCATCCAAGACCTTGAAGTAACACTGGACGAGTATAATAAAATCATGGACTGTGCTCACGAGGATGGTCATATTGACAAAGAGGAAAAGGCCTTGCTATCTCAATTTCAGCAAATGTTAAGTAATGGGACAATCAAGCGGGTAAAGGGCTGACAAAGTTAAACATGTTCTAAGATAAAGACTAACATTCTGTTCTCTAATAGAGAATGCCGTCTCCATACAGCCGTGCCTCCGGTTACGGCTGTATGGCAAAAGAGATCCTTGCAATGAGTGTAGGGGCAGGATTAAGTCTCCAAAAAATTCAAAAAACTGGAACATGAAAATAGTCAGCATTTCCATAGGTCTTAGATTGGGGACGGGCCACGGTAACATAATGAAATAACTTAGTAAGAAGTCTGAAAAGCGGCAGAAATAAGGGCTATATCGCCATTTTTGATTGCGAAAAGGGCACTATAGGTTTTTGTTGATGGATATGAGGCAGGCAGCCTTGCCGAACCAAAGGTCCGGCAAGTCATAAATTCTGAATTACCTTATAAAATTAGTTAATGTTTTTGCAACCGGCTCAGGGGCGGGAAACTGCTTTTTCCCGTGCTCGATAATTTTCATGATCCATGCCATGTTTCTGCCTAAAACCTCCATGATCTGTCTGCCTTCACCATCCTGCTCCATTTCACCCGGCTTTAGCCCGTGGGCCACATTCCAGTAGTTTGAAGAGGGCATGATCATCTCGGAGTAGTTGATATAATGATTAAGTGTGTCAACAGTGGGAATTCCTCCGGATCGCCTGACAGCAGCAACAGCGGCGCCGACTTTGTGCCGGAACAGCCCACCGTTGGCTGAAGAAACAAAAAAGGCTCTGTCAAGAAAAGACTTCATTGTTCCAGCAACACCGGAAAAGTGGACCGGAGAGCCGAGCAGAATGCCGTCGGCTTCTTTTATCTTCTGAATCCATTCATTAACCGGATCGTCCGTAAAGGTACAGGCTTCATCCTGATTCTTAAGACAGCCGTGACAGGCAATGCATCCCCGGACCTTTTCTTTGCCGACATGGATCATCTCAGTCTCAATACCGGCCTTTTCCAATTCAGCGAAAACCATGTTCAAAGAACAGGCTGTATTCCCTTTTTTCCTGGGGCTGCCGTTAAATCCAACAACTTTCATGTTTATACTCCTCTTTTCGTGATTATTTTCATGGGTCAATTAATAGGTCTGAAAAAGCTATTCTTTCAAGGATAATCAATTTTTTTTGGAAAACAAATTTTGACACTGCTTACATATATTCAAAATAAAAATTTTCTGATATTTTATATAGATAAGTTACGAGATCAAGAAAGGCAGAATCGATTCTGGCGCCGATAAAGGAGTAAATCGTGTTGAATAGTAGCTTCTCACATATCCCTTCCGTGGGGAAAGTGACTGAAAGGAAAATATGGGGCAGTGGGGTAAGAACAATGGATGATTTTCTGAAATCCCCTCCAGAATGTTTTCCATTGAAGAAACAAAAGAAAATCGTGCGCCATATTCATTTATCAAAAGAAAAAATACGAACCAAAGATGCACGCTATTTTTATGATAATTTGCCGTCAAAAGAGCATTGGCGACTTTTCAAGGAATATCAAGACGCAACCGCCTACATCGATATTGAAACAACGGGGCTGGGCGCAACGGAAGATATAATCACAACGATTGCACTCTATGATGGAAGGAATATCAAATACTACATAAACGGGAAGAATTTAGATGATTTCAAAAAGGACATTAAAAAATACAAAGTGATAGTTACATACAATGGGAAAACATTCGATGTCCCATTTATCAGAAGCTTTTTTGGAATCAATATGCCCCATGCCCACCTTGATTTAAGATATATTCTGCATAGCCTTGGTTATTCAGGGGGGCTGAAATCATGTGAAAGGCAGTTTGGGATTGGAAGAACCGGCAGCCTTGCAGATGTTGACGGCTTTTTTGCTGTCTTATTGTGGGATGATTATAAGAGCAAAGGAAATAATAAATCACTGGAAACCCTTCTTTCATACAATATCGAGGATGTTTTAAATCTCGAATACCTGATGATAGAAGCATACAACCGCAAGCTAAAAGATATTCCCTTTAAATTAGAGTGCCTTGGTAATAGAGCAAAACCTGAAAATCCATTTGAAATAAATGCTTCTATTGTTCAGCGAATAAAGAATCGATATTACCCATACTAAGTATTGGATAAAGGACATATGGCGGATTGTAGGAATAGGGAGAGGAGAAAAAAATGAAAACCTTTGCCCATAAGGCGTACGATCTTTTAAGGAAGGTGCCTGACGGACGCGTAACGATCTATAAAGAAATTGCCCATGCCATGGGAACCAGAGCATATCAGGTGCTCGGGCAGGCCATGTGAAAGAACCCCTATGCGCCCGAGGTTCCCTGACACCGGGTTGTTGCCACATCCGGTCGGATTGGGGGATTTCAAGGAAAGACATCGGGGACTGCTATAGAGAATAAAAAAATGGAATACCGGCGAAAGGCATTATCAAAGCTTCCTCAATATGTGTCACATATGATTGCTCACGGAAATGCGGAAAGGCTGTGGAATTTGAAGTAAATCGTTACAAAAGGGTCAACTCCGCCCCAGACGCCATGTATAATGGCTTCAAGCAGACTTTTTTTCCGGAAAAGGCTCAAAAAAAGCAAGACAGGTAAATCAGGGTCAGATTTATTGAAAAACCAAAATTTGCGAGAGTAAGACGGACTTGTAATATTAACAATAACTTCAGAGGTATACATGAACTGGAATAAGGGAACCCTTTTTGAGACATCCGGCAGTTACTGGAAGTCCTGTACACTTCATACCGGTGTTAAACTCGATATCTTTACAATTATCGGAGCCGGCAATAAATCTTCAGCGAAGATCGCTGAAAAGATCAAGGGCGATCTGCGCGGGGTATCGGCATTGCTGAATGCCCTCACGGCAATGGAGCTGCTCAAAAAAAATAAAGGCGGATTTTCCAACACAGAGTTTTCAAAACAATTTCTTTCAAAAGACTCTCCCGATTATACTGGATTCATTATTATGCATCATCATCACTTGGTGGCGTCCTGGGCTGAGATGTCCGAGTCCGTATTAAGCGGGAATCCAAATCGCTCAAGTATGTCCGATACGGATAAAGAGATCGAGCGTGAAAGCTTTTTGATGGGGATGTTTAATATAGCCAGTGGAAACGCCCCGATCTATTCCGAAATCATAGATTTGAGTGATCGAACACACCTGCTTGATCTGGGGGGCGGGCCTGGAACATACGCCATCCATTTCTGCCTGAAGAACCCAGGATTAAAGGCAACGGTCTTTGATTATCACACTACCAGGAAATTCGCTGAAAAAACCATCGCCTGTTTTGATCTTTCAGGAAGAATCCGATTTAAAGAGGGAAGTTATCTGGATGAAAACAGTGATCTTGGACAGGAATATGATGCGGTATGGCTTTCTCAAATTCTGCACGGAGAAGGGCCGGAGGATGCGGAAGCAATCGTGGCCAAAGCCGTTAAAGCACTTAAACCGGGCGGGAAGATCCTCATACATGATTTCATACTTGATAACACAATGGACGGCCCATTGTTTCCGGCACTGTTTGCCCTGAACATGCTGATTGGTACCGATAAGGGACAGGCCTATTCAGAAGCTCAGCTGCGAAAAATGCTCGAAAGATGCGGCATCTCGAATATTCACAGGCTTGATATAAGTTCTCCTAATGATGCCGGGATAATGAGCGGGGTCAAGCCGTGAGAACATTGTAAAATTGGGCGCGGTGTTGTAATAGGGAGAGGGGACATGCCTTGAAACCTGAATGGGGGATCGAATTGTAAAAACAGGCCCTGTTATTGTAATCCAATCACGGAAAACGGTCGCGGTAATAAATCCGCGCCCCTCAGCTAAGCCGTTCGGCTAGGAGAATAATATGAAATCCCGGTACCCTGTATTCGGCCTCCTGATTTTCATTATAACAGGATGTGGCGGCATAAATTATTCTGAGCAACCAGGCGAGATAGTTGAGCTCTCCCAATATCGTCAAGGAATTTCAAGCACCAGGGTGCTCGCTAAAGCGGAAGAATGGCGAAATTCCGGGATCAAGGTAATGAAAGGCTCTTCGTACCGAATAACGGCAAAAGGAAAGTGGAAGGGAGGTGCAGCGTGTAACTGGACAGGCCCGGACGGGGTAGGTGCCCATACTCTTATCTGTCCCAAGAGTTTCCCTGTTGTTGAAGGCTGGACAATGTCAACGCTTATTGCCAAAGTAGGCGAAGATGGTGCACCCTTTGCCATCGGCGACGAATATATCCTTGAACCCAAAAAAGATGGTGCCCTCCTTTTTCGTATTAATGAATTGTCACGTTTTTGTTATGATAATGAAGGTTACATGACGGCTACGACTTCTATGATAGAATATTCAGATTTGCCTCTTCAAAAACAGAATCAAAATTTATCGTCAAATGCGGCAAATAACTGGGCTGTTATTATCGGTATTTCCAAATATGAACATTCCGGCGACAATGGCCTGACCGACCTCATTTTCGCGGACGATGACGCAAAGGCCTTTGCCGGTTCTCTCCGTAATCTCGGCTGGAATGAAAGCCATATCAAACTTCTGACAAACAAAGAAGCAACCCAAAGAAACATAATGATAGCCCTTGAATCATGGCTGTCAAAAGCCGGACCTGATGACCAGATAGTCCTTTTCTGGGCCGGTCACGGCTTTCCTGATCCGGAAGATCCCGAGAAAGTATATTTTGCCTGTTATGATACGGATATGAAAATTCCAGCAACCGGTTACCGAATGGATCAGGTAAGAAGAGCACTGGAAGAGAGAAAATCAAAGAATGTCGTCTTGCTTGCCGACACCTGCCACGCCGGGAAACTAATCACAAGGGGAGATCAAAGTCGAGGAATATCAATCGTGCCGAATATCAACAAGATGGCCCGTGAACAAAAGATCCCCAAAGGCTGGGTATTCATGGTAGGTGCCGACACCGACCGGCAGTCAATTGAACACTCATCGTGGGCAAATGGTGCCTTTACTCACTCTCTCATCAAAGGTCTGAACGGTGAAGCAGACGGTTATCAAAGCATGGGGCCGAAAGACAGTGTTGTTACAATGGGAGAGCTTCGTGCCTATATGAACACCGCAATGCCGGACGAAACACAAAAAGTGCTTGGTGTGGCCAAACGGCCTGTGATTACCACCAGCACAGGCGATCCGGACATATGGAATCTTACTTTACAAGTGGCGCAATAAAACCAACGGATTTCTTCATGTGGCCCTGTTTAACACCAACTAATCGGGAGATGATCCCTTAATTTAAATCTATTTAGCCTATGGAGTCACAAAGATTATGACAGCCAAAATGATAGAAGATGCGTTTGTTGAAAAAAAACCGCTCCCTCTTGCCTCACAAGGCATAAAGGGGCTTACCCTTGAGCAGGCATACGGGGTCCAGGACGAACTTATCCGGCTTAGACAAGGCAAGGGCGAAATTGTCATGGGGTACAAGGCGGGCCTTACCACTACCCCTGCGCAGAAGAAGTTCGGGATAAATGAGGCGGTCCGGGGAACCCTTTTTGAGTCGATGATCAGGCAGCCCGGAACGGTTTACAAAAGGGACTTCTCCCGCATGTTTATTGAAACAGAGATAGGCTTCCGGTTTGAAAAGGAGGTCACCGAGCCGGTTAAGGATATTAAATCACTCAAAAGCGCGGTTGTTTCTGTTTTCCCGGCCATAGAGCTTCCGGATCTGTCCTACACGGACATGAATCTGGCCAAGGGCTGCGACATTATCGCAAGCAATGTGGCGGCGCGCACTGTGCTGATCGGTAAGGAGGTGGCGAAAGGGGCAAAAGAGCTTAATGAAGTAAACGTAACACTCTTTCATAACGGCAGGGAGGTCGGAAGCGGCATAGGCTCAAACGCCCTGGGTGATCAATGGGGCGCGCTTAAATGGACGGTTAACTCGGCGGTTTCAGGGGGTGGAAAGATCAAAAGCGGCTATATCGTCATTACAGGTTCTCTTACCCAGCCTATGCCGGCCGAAGCAGGCATGTATCTGGCCGATTACGGGGATTTCGGCACCATAGAGTTTGAATTCAAATAAGAGGATCAGACCTCTTCCTGGAAGATATAACGGCCTGATTTAGTGTTTGTACTGCAACTCCCATGGAGGCGGCCTGTGAGTATAGAGCGGCATAAGGCCTGAAACATGCCTTATGCCGCTGATTGCAGGTTAAACCCCATGATCCGGTGTGACAGGAGGGTGCTATCCTGCCAGAAGATCGGCCAGCTCCGTGAAGTCCTTTACCGTGGCATCCGGTTTGAGCGGCGAGGGCTCGTAGGGCAATCCGGAGCGGTTCACGTACACGGCCCTGAATCCGCAATGACGGGCCCCAAGTACGTCGAAGGAATTGGAGGAGATCATGCAGCAATTCGCAGGTTCAAGGTCCATCTCCTTCATTGCTGCGCGATAGACCGAAGGGTGAGGCTTGAAACGGCCCACCTTGGTTACGGAAAATATATAATCGAAATCCCACTGTATCCGGCTTTTGGCCAGGTGTTCGAGAAACGCGGGATCTCCGTTTGATAGTGCCATGAGCGTGAATTTCCCGGCAAGACGCGGGAGCGCTTCCTTTACCTCGGGGAAGGGGGAAAGCTGCTGCCATGCGGCCATCAGTTCGTCGATTTCTTCCGTGGATGAATCAATCGCTTCAAGCGCGAGCGTGTATTCAAGCGCCCTGCGGGAGGTGGCCAGATAGCCGCTGTGACCTACCATGAACATGCTGTCCTGGTACTGTTCCAGTCGCTGTCTTGCTCGCCATTTGCCCCAGAATTGATCGGGTGTGAGCGGACTGCCCTTTTTTTTGAGGACTGCTCCGATTGCAGGGGCGAGACTTCCCCCCAGGTCCAGTACGGTCCCGAAAAGATCAAAGGTAAGTGCCTTTACGTCCTTCGTAAAACTATCCACAATTCACTCCTTAAACAAGTAGGTTAGAGAACTTCTTTACCTTTTAACATCAAATAAAGGTACGATAATATTATAATATGGTATCTCTCCTCCTGCATCCTCTTCCAGAATCTTCCAGAATTTATCAATCAGGGCAGGATTTGATTCGGCTATGTTATTATTATAATCGGGATCCACTGCCAGGTCGTACAACTCTGTTTCAGTCCTGTTTATTCGTGAGACCATTGCATGATGTTCATCACGGATCCACACATAGTCCTTAAAGATCGTATCTACGTGATCACGGATACCCGAGCGACTGCCTTCCACCAACGGCCAGAGGTCTTCACCCTCCGCCCACGGGGGTACATCCTCTCCCAGTAGATTACATACCGTGGGAAGGATATCATGGTTATAGACAAATTCATCCACCGAGTGGCCTGCACCTTTACCTTCCGGATGCCTGATAAAGAGGGCAAGGTCCAGTATGCAAGGCATGAGTCCGAAGGCGAGTTTTCCTGTGAAATCCTTTTCTCCAAGCTGATGCCCATGGTCAGACATCACGACGATAACGCTGTTTTTATCAAGTCCCAGCTGTATAATCTTATTCATAAAGTGACCAAACCAGAAGTCAACCATGGTCACCTCACCTGCATAAAGCGCCCTCATATGTGCAAGTTCCTCCTTGCTAAGATAGCTGGAGGCACGATTTGTATAGATCGGAATCAGCGCTTCAGTTCCCTCATAGCCAGGGTCGTACATATCTCGGTAGTATTGAGGAGGGTCCCATGGCTCGTGTGGATCAAAGCAGTCAACACACATGAAAAAATTGTCTCTTTTATAGTTCTGCTCCAGCCATGACATTGCAGCTCTGAATACCCTAGGTGCGAAATAATCCTCTTCCGATTGGCGTGAATCCACATTCAGAAGATATCTCTGAAGTTCCCAAATTTTTTGATGGCTCCTATCTACCCCTTCGGTGCAGTGCAAGGTTTCATCAACTTGATGCTGGATAAGCCCGGTCATAACTGGGTCCCACTCCTGACCTCTTATCCAGTTCCAGGAGGAATAACCTCTATGAAAATTCATTCCAGGATAAAATTGATGAAATACATCGGTAAAAAGAGCTGTTTCATAGCCGTATGATCCAAACAATTCGGCCATGGAGGTATCCTCAGGAAGCAAAGGAGTCCACCCTGGAACACCGGCCAGACCTATCGTGTTAAGCTTAGTATATGGATAACTACTAAACATTGGTTCCCAATCCCTAATTGGGAAGACGCGTTTGCCGGTCAGAAGAGACCGTCGAAAAGGTATCGTTGGCATAATTTCCGGGTACGCTCTGTCGAATCGTACACTTTCCTGTGCGAAATTGTCCAAAAAAGGAGTCCTTATCCATTGGTTTCCATACGCTCCAAGGTGATCTTTTCTTAGGCTGTCAATAATGACTAGAATGAAATTCATCTATTTCCTCCGGTGAATTTTTTTGGAATTGCGATCATAAGATAGAAAACTTGTATGCCAGTCAAATTTATACCATTTTAATTCTTATCGGAAGTGGTTACGTCGACATCGCATTCCTGAGGTGACTTCAGTTTCTGAAAGCTCCTTATAGAGGTGAATATCACAGCGGCAAGTAGGAAAAACAGGACAACGGATATAGGCCTTGCTATAACGTAGGTTAGAAGACTGATTTCCCTTGCATGCGTAATTACCAGGGTCTGTCTGAGACCCTCCTCTCCGATAGGTCCCAGTATTATGCCAAGAACAATAGGTGCCACCGGCATATTCAACCATTTCAGAGCAACTCCAAGTATTCCAAAACATACAGCGAGCAAAATATCAAAAGAACTGTTTCTAATGGAATAGGCTCCCATGAAGCATAGAAGCAAGACAATAGGTACAAGATACTTGAAGTTCAGCTTCATAACTTTTGAAAAATATTCTGCCCCAAGAGCCCCAATTATTCCCATGAATATAACAGTGAGAAGCATGCCGAACATAAAGTTGTAAACCACATCAGGATTCGACATGAAAAGACGGGGTCCGGGTATAAGTCCATGGATGGTAAGGGCTCCGTATAAAATGGCAGTTGTACATGACCCTGGAATCCCCAGAGCCAGTAGGGGCACTAGTGCTCCTCCTACCGATGCGTTATTAGCACTTTCAGCGGCAATGATCCCCTCAGGGTTCCCTTTCCCGAACAGTTCAGGGTGGCTTGAGCTTCGCTTCGCTTCACCGTATGCTATAAAGGAGGCCACTGCGGCACCTTCCCCAGGCATGATACCGATTATTGTACCGAGCGCAGAAGTTTTCGCCAGGAGAACAGCCCCTTTGCGAAAAATATCTCTTATGACCCTAGCAAGGGACGTGCGCTTCATTGGGACTTCGACAAGAGACATGCCGTGGGTGCGCATGGACTGGCTTATCATCTCGCTTATGGCAAATAGACCAACGAGAGCAGGGATAAGAGGTATACCTGATTCGAGGTTTTCAATTCCGAAGGTAAGTCTGACATCACCGGTCATGATGTCCGGGCCAACCATACTTATTAGAACTCCCAGCGCACCTGCGGCAATTCCCTTGAACATATTTTCACCGGCGAGTACGCCTATAATTGCCAGTCCCGCTGCTGCAAGAAGAAACATTTCAGGCGGGCCGAACTTGAGAGCGAACCTTGCCAGCATGGGAGCGAACAGGATGAGAGTCACTACCCCTATTACGCCACCAAAAACGCTTGATACAAGTGATACATAAAGAGCCTCTTTACTTCTTCCCTGTTGAGCAAGAGGGAATCCGTCCAGTGCAGTTGCCGCAGCGTAGGACGTCCCCGGCGCATTAAGGAGAATGGCCGATACAGACCCACCGAAGGAGGATCCCATGTAAATGCCCCCAAGCATGAGAAGCCCCCCGGCTGGGTCCAGGTTAAAAGTAAAGGGCAACAGAAGTGCGACCCCAGTGGGCCCGCTGAGTCCGGGAAGAATTCCGATAAAAACGCCTCCAAGAGTCCCCAAAAAGATGAGGATTAATTCTCGAACCCCTAACACATAGGATAAAATACCAAGGATATCCATACTGATTGCCCCTTGAAAATTAATTACAGCTTACTTCTTCTTTCGTAGAAAATTGCCCTTATTCTCCTTAACTGCCTTGGTAACTTGCGCATTGGTATCATTGACATAGGAAACAAGAGCGTCTTCGCTCAGGAAATGGTATACCTCACCCAGATTTTCAATTTTGGCTCTGAGTTCTTTTTCTTCGGCTGCTTTGTTACATGCCTCGGTCAGGACTTTGACCACATCCTCTGGAGTGCCTTTCGGGGCCACAAGAATCCTGGACTGCATTACTTTCAAGTTGTAACCTTTTTCTTTGAAGGTTGGGCTGTTAGGAAGCTTTGGAACACGTTCATCTCCAGCCACTCCTATTACGGGGAAGCCTTGACTCTCCGCAACCACTCCGAATTGAGTTGCAATCATTGCCGCGTCAACGTGCCCTCCCAGAAGTCCATTCAATGCCTTCGAGCCTGATTTGTAGAACACCGGAGTTACCTTGATTCCTGCTTCGTTTTGGAGAAAAACGGTTGCCAATGTATGAGAGTCGGCCGCCATTGATACGGTAATTTTACCAGGATTTTTTTTGGCATATGCTATAAATCCTTCAAGGTCCTTGAGTGGTCCGTCCTTCTTCGCGATGAGAACAACAGGGGATTTGGTGTAGCTCGCTATATATATGAATTCCGAGGCGTTATATTTTACCTCTTTGTATACTTCCAAGGCAGTAGAGTCAGGATAGGCGAGCACACCGAGCATGTACCCTTCCGGCTTCGCATTAAATATTGCTGTGTTTCCAATCTCACCGCGAGCACCTGGTTTGTTGACGATAATTACAGGTTTTCCTATTGTTTTTTCAACAAAACTGAGAAAAAGTCTCGCCTGGGTATCTGTACCTCCGCCTGCCCCATAAGGCACTATAACGGAAATATTCTTTCTGGGATAATCTGTAGCCGTTGCTGACTGCAGACCGCAAATAAAAACAATACAAGCTACGCAGGCAAAAACTAAGAGTTTCATCAAACCATTTTTCATTTTTCATCTCCTTTGTTTAGGGGTCATGCCAATAGGCCATCGGGTGTCATCAGCCTAAGGGCTCGATAAAATAAAACATACAGCAGAAGATTCAGTATTAGACTGAAAATGACTGCCTTTATAACGGTTTTTATCTGAACAGGACGATCAAAAAAAAGAAAGAATGCAATAGCAAAAAGAAAGGAAGAAGCGTAAAAACCCAAAGTCTGATGAAGCCCCCAGAAACAGAGTAGAGTTATGGTTGCAACAAGTCCCCTGCTCAGCACCGTATCAGATGAGGCCTTCTGTTTTGTCATTAATCCCGCAGGCATTCCAATCGCATTGTAAAGGAGCACACATCCTACAAAAGCTATGATAGCCGCCATGGTCCTGGGAAAGAGTGCGGCATCCCAGGTTAGTGGTGATGTGAAAAGAAATATTATGCCTGAAAAAAGTAGGAATCCAAGGCCTTCAAGAAAATCCCTGCGGAGAATAACGAAAAATAAACCAGAGCGTCGAGTCATCAATTTTCTCCTCGATAAGAGGTCTATGAAAAAAAAACGATAACAAGTGTAAAATACTTTAAGAGATATATAGCTCTAAAGCAAGTAGTTTTTTTTAAAAAAATATTATACAGTTTTTTCAATATCATAGTATTGATAAAGCATCTTTAAGGAAAAACAAAATCAATTTTTTTTGAAATATTTTTCAGATTGTATTATGCTTGCTATATTTCAAATATAAGAGTGCCGACAAAAACATGAGAAAATTTCCTCGTCGCGGAAGGACTTGATTAAGATTAGAATAAGGAAGGGCGAATGAAAAAAGATAATTTTTACCAAAAGTACAGAGGGGCCGCGCTCAGGGGAGCCACTAAATATGCGCAGCTTCGGGAAATCATCCTTGCCGCAGTGGAAAACGGGCATTTCCCCCCTGGTTCAAAGCTTCCCGGAGAAAAGGAAATTACAATGTGTACTCCTTACAGCCTCGGAACCGTTCAAAGGGCGCTCGGGGATCTGGCCAGGCAGGGAGTGGTGGAACGCCGCCACGGGCTCGGTACATTCGTGATCGACAAGGTGGTGGTTCCTCTCCATTGTCGCTTCCTGAGTGATGAAGAGGGAGTGTTTCTTTCAATATACCCGAGGTTGCTAAAGCGAAAACGTGTCTCAGGAAAAACGCCGTGGGGGCAGCTGCTTGCCGCCCAGGGCAAGAATATAGTTATGATCGAGCGCAGTATCGATATAGGGCATGAATTTACGGTATATACTGTTTTTTACGTGAACAGCGCGGCTTTCCCCCTTTTCTGGACCCTGCCGGTCGGTGAGCTTGACGGCGCAAATTTAAAAAATATCCTGCGGCACCAGTACGATATCGAAATCGAGGACATATCGTACAAGATGAAGATAGTTAAACTGCCTAAAAGGGCCTGTGAGGTAACAGGTATGAAGGCAGGCGGTAAGGGCCTTTGGGTGGGGATCGTAACTAGCGGGGCAAATCAGATTCCCCTCTATTATCACGAACTCTTTATTCCGCCCAACGCCCGCGAGTTTCATATCTCAAGTTATTCAAGCATGTCCTCTGATGTCACATGAATTTGATTAAACAGCTCGTCTCCGGTAAAATGCGGGTTGAATGAGAACTTCAGCTGTAGAACAAAAAAGTAAGGTAATCGTTCAAAGTTTTTTCCTCATAAATTGAAATTTTTCCGCTATTCGCATATGTGAACATATCTGGAAGGCAAAGGAGATCTTGATCATGACAAAAGATGAAAGGATCAGATTGGTTGCTCCCTGCGGTATTGATTGCGGCACCTGCGAGTTATACAGGTGTAAGGATAATCAGCAGTTGCTCTATTATCTTATCTCAAAGGGGATCCCTAAGGAAAAGCTGCCCTGTGCCGGATGCCGGGATATAGAGGGAAATTGTCCCGTTATCGGCAGCCAATGCGCCACGTATGCGTGTGTGTCTGAAAAAGATGTTGATTTCTGTTTTGACTGCGGAGAGTTTCCATGTTCGAAACTGAATCCTTCGGCGGACGGGGCGGATGTCCTTCCTCATAATCTGAAGGTTTTTAACTTATGCACGATCAAAAGAGACGGCCTGGAAGGCTTCATAGAGGAATCATGTGAGTTCAAGAAGAGGTATTACAAGGGAAAGATGGAGATCGGAAACGGCCCTCAACTGAAGGTCGAACAGGACTGAACGTAAAGACCTGCCAAACAATGTCTGGTCCAGGCGGATGGACTATTGTCCCAGGTTGATATTCTACTTTGATACAAAAGTGAATCAAAAAAAAGAGGGCTGAAAATGCATTTAGAAATACCGGGGCGTAAACCGATAGAAATAGAAAATGTCGTATTTGATTACAACGGTACCATCGCGGTTGACGGGCGGTTGATCGAGGGTGTGGCAGAAGTAATCAATGAACTGGCAGAGGCTTTTGATTTCCACGTTATTACGGCCGATACCTTCGGATCCGTTCAAAAGGAACTTGCGGGTGTCAACTGTAAAGTCGTCAGGATTCCGGAAGCAAGTCAGGACGCAAGCAAACTTGATTACCTCCTGAGTCTTGGAAAAGATACCACCCTTTGCGTCGGAAACGGCAGAAACGATATGCTGATGCTGAAGGAATCAGCCATTGGTATCGCGCTAATCCTGGATGAAGGCGTGTGTGTGGAATCTTTTCTGGCCGCGGATATCGCCTGCAAATCGATCATGGATGTCTTTGCCTATCTCAAGATCCCGGACAGGATCAGGGCAACCCTGAGAAATTAGCAAGGCGGCAGGTTCTAATTTTCTTTTCGCGACCGGGCGATAGGAATGAGGCGCTTGACCACATCTGAATCCAGCTTGCCCTGTTAAGCCTCTTTTGTCTTGCAGCCCTTGTCCTTGAGGTCCCGTTTGAAGCGGGATAAGCACTCATCATTACTCAAGACCTGCAAGCCTTGTTTCTCCTTGGCTTGATAACTTCCTGCTGTGCCGTCCAATTTATGAGTTTCTTTGAACGCATCAATTTAGATATCAAAGTGAGCATTTGAGTAAATGACTTTGATATGTTGGAAGAGATTATGGACTCAAGTTGGATACGTTCAGTAAAAGGGCTGAAAACCCAAGCCCTTCAGGACTCTCCGATCCATTTTACCTTACTCCGACAGCTCTCCAAAGAGGCGTGAAAAAAACGCTTATTGACTGCATCTGTCTGAAATTGTATGAACACAGTCCGGAGGTAAGTTCAACAGGGAAGCTGAATCTGTCCGTGCGGCATGCTTTGAAAAGGCCCCTGCAACGGGCAGGTCTTTCATGAGGCGGTTTGAGACGGATTCCGTGTACGTTTTTTGAGGGAGGGCTTGGATGTTTTTCGGTCTGATTGGGAAGATAGGACCTGTCAAGACAATCGAAGGCAGTGAGCACGCAAGGATGGCGATCCTTGCGTTAATCGTCGGAATTACCGCGGGTTTCGGTGCGGTAGGGTTCCGTTACCTCATAATGTCGGTTCAATCGATTGCCTTCGGCTCGGGTGGGAATCTGCTGGAGGCTGTCGGAGGTATCCCATGGTACTGGGTAATCGTGATCCCAGCGGCAGGAGGAGCCGTGGTCGGTCCTCTCGTATATTTTTTCGCGCGTGAGGCAAAGGGGCACGGAGTACCGGAGGTGATGGAGGCGGTAGCCCTTAGAAGAGGAGTGATCAGAAAGAGGGTCGTGCTGGTCAAATCCCTTGCCTCAGCCATCTGCATAGGAACGGGCGGATCGGTCGGAAGGGAAGGCCCCATAGTCCAGATAGGCTCAGCCATCGGGTCCGCTGTCGGACAGCTGCTCAGGTGTTCGGACGACAGGATGAGGGCTCTCGTGGGCTGCGGCGCGGCGGCCGGAATAGCCGCTACCTTCAATGCCCCGATTTCCGGGACCATGTTCGCACTTGAGATAATACTGGGAGAATTCGGGCCTGCCATCTTCAGCCCCATAGTCATTTCTTCGGTGACCGCAACCGCCATATCCCGTCACTATCTGGGCGATTTTCCCGCCTTTTTCGTTCCTACATATAAACTCATAAGTGCCTGGGAGTTTCCCCTCTATTTTTTTCTGGGGCTGTTCTGCGCCTTGGTAGGCGTGCTTTTTGTAAAGGCCCTCTACGCATCCGAGGACTTGTATGAGGAATTTCATTTCCCCAATTATCTGAAGGCCGTGACAGGCGGGCTGCTGATAGGCTGCATGGCAATAATCTTTCCCCAGGTCCTGGGTGTGGGATATGAGGCCATAGATCAAGCCTTGAACGAGCAGCTGGGCTGGCATATCCTTTTTCTGCTTGTAATAATGAAGATCGCGGCTACTTCCCTGACCATAGGCTCGGGGGGCTCGGGCGGCATATTTGCTCCCTCGCTTTTCATGGGGGCGATGGCCGGAGGGGCCTTCGGCATCCTGGTAAACAGTATCTTCCCGGCTGTAACGGCCCCGGCTGCCGCCTACTGCATAGTGGGAATGGGGGCCGTGGTGAGCGCCACTACCCATGGCCCGCTGACCGCCATGCTGATGCTCTTTGAGATGACGGGGGACTACAAGATCATCCTCCCCATGATGATTACATGTATCGTCAGTGCCCTTTTTGCCAGGCATCTGCTGCCCGAGTCGATTTATACCCTCAAGCTTATAAGAAGGGGCATAGATATAAAGGGTGGAAAGGAGGTAAACGTCCTCAAATCGATGCGTGTAAGAGATGTCATGAACCCTGATGTGGTGACCCTGTCGGAGGAGATGAGCATGGGTGCCCTGGCGGAGCTGATATCAAAAAGCAAATACAACAGCTTTCCCATGCTGGACAAGGAGGGGTTGCTCACAGGGATCCTCTCCTACAGGGATTATTCGGAGGCCCTGTTCAACGAGGATCTCAAAAACCTTGTGCTGGCAAAGGATATAGCCACGCGCGACGTGAAGACGGTGACAACGGAAAACAATCTGTATGATGCGATGGAGTTTTTCTCGGCAAGGGATTTTTCCATAATCCCGGTTGTGGACCCGGAAGAACCAGGGAAACTTCTGGGGGTCCTGACAAGAAGGGATATCATAGGCGCCTACAACAAGGCGGTCATAAAAAAGGATATAATAAGCAGGAGCGGGAACGCCTCCTAGGGATCCGGGGCAAGAAAAAAGAAGGGCTCAACAGATGAGAAAATTTACTGAAGGCCTTCTGGACAATCGCCTTATACTGAAAGCACTGAATGTAAAGAGCGGGCAGACGATTCTTGATGCGGGCTGCGGTAACGGTTACATGTCAAGGATCTTTTCAAAGGCGGTCGGCCAGTCCGGGAAGGTGTACGCGCTTGATCCTGATAAACACTTTATAGAGCTCCTGACGGAGGAGACTCAAGGGACCAATATCGAGGCAATCACAGGAGATATAACAAGGCCTACCAGGTTTGATGAATCATCATTAGACCTGATTTATATATCGACCGTGCTGCACATCTTTACAAAAAAGCAGATGCAGGGATTCATAAGGGAGACGAAACGCCTCCTTAAACCGGAGGCCCTCCTGGCCATTGTTGAAATAGAAAAAAAAGAAACCCCGTTCGGACCTTCCATGGAGCTGAGGCGTTCACCTGAGGAGCTGAAGGAGGCCATTCCTCTTGTGCCCGTAGATACGGTTCAGGTGGGGGATCACTTCTATATGCAGGTCTTCAGAAACAATGAAAAGTAAGGGAGTCGTGACCTGCGTTCCTGTCGGAGCCGACTTTGAACGGGGTATGGACATAGAAAAGTTTTCTATCCAAGATATTTATCGAATCCGGGAGTAGAACAATGACGGTGTGGAATAACAGCAGAATATAAAATCTATTCTAGGATGAAACCTGCGCTGATATCTATGACTTCGAGGTCAGGATAGCCGGAAAAGATGTCTTGTTTCCCGTTTTATCTGTCGGAGCGGAGCAGCTGAGGGGATATCGGCTTAACCTTTTTCCAGTCCTTTGATATATTTTCAACCTGCCATAAATCATAATTTTTCTGTAAATTCATCCACAAGTCAGGTGTGGTATCCAGGGCCCTTGCCAGACGAAGAGCCATCTCCGGCGTTATTGCCCCCCTTTCATTTATGATTTTAGATGCTGTTTTTCTTGAAAAACCGAGTGTGGATGCCATTTCCGTAACAGTTATGGACAAAGGCTTCAGGTAATCTTCCTTAATTATTTTACCAGGATGTGTTGGTTTGCGTCTCATTTTTCTCATAGCCTCACCTCGCTAATGATAATCATTATAATCGACAACAAAGGCGTCGCCATTGTGAAACTCAAAAAAGACTTTCCAATTGCCTGAGACCTTAACGGCATGTTGCCCCTTTTTATCTCCGCTCAATTTATGGAGATTTGAACCTGGATAGCTCATATCCTTTACTTCATTTGCCGCATTAAGCCGATCAAGAATCCTTCTGAGCCTTTCGGCATGTTGAGGCCTTATTCCTTTCTTGTTACCGGTATAGAAAAAATCTTCAATGCCTTTGTGCCTGAATGATTTGATCATGATATTAATGTAACCTCTTGGGTTACTCCTGCCAATAATCAGGACTCAAATATTTGATAAAAATCAGAAGAAAGGATCAGGCAAACGCATTGATCAGGTCTTTCAGAAGCGCTGCAGCAGCGCCGGCGGTGGAACTTTTGCCGCCCATGACCGTTATGCGATCCATGCTGTCTGTGAGATAGCTGACCGCCTTTTCCGAGCCGTTGACAGAGGCAAGGGGGTGGTCCCTTTCAAGCAGTTTAGGGGCGACCCCTATGCGGACGGCGTCGCCTGCTCGCTCTACCGTTCCGATCAGTTTGATTATGCGGTTTTTGTCTTCAGCCTTCCGGATGTCCTCCGGCCTGATACGGGTGATCCCCTGAACCTCTATATCGGAGGGACCGAAATCGGTTTTAAAGAGGCGGTTGGCGATCAGGATGATCTTGTTGGCTGTGTCTTTTCCTTCCACGTCGTAGGTGGGATCGGTTTCGGCAATTCCCATTTCCTGTGCCTCTTTCAAGGCGCTTTCGTAGTCGCATCCCTGATGCTGCATGCGGGTCAGGATGTAATTGGTGGTGCCGTTGAGAATTCCCTCGGCCGATATAAGGCGGGTTCCCGCCAGACAGATGCTCCCCACGTCCAGGGTGGGAAGCGCGGCAGCCGTTGCCGCGCTGATATGAAGGGCGCAGCCGTTCGCCTCGGCCAGGTCGTGCAGTTTTCTGTAATAGAGAACCAGGGGCCCCTTGTTGGCGCTGACAACATCCATTTTTTGTTTAAGCGCGGTGATTATATGGGTGGTCCCGGGCACTCCGTCGATCAGGTTGGTAGGGGTGGCTTCAACGAGCACATCTGCTTCGATCTCCAAAAGCGTCTGCTCCCCGCTTAAACCGGGTCTTCCGCCATGTGCGAATGTTTCCACCGGCCGGCCCTCTTTAAGGTGCGTCAACAGCTCACCAGGGTCGATTCCGTTCTCTTTCGGTGCGATGGCCGCGCCTCCTATATCAACCGCCGCCTTGAGGATAAGCGAGAGGCCGTATTCATCTTCAACAAGGCCTTTTCGATCTTTTAGACTCTCAAGAAAGGCCCTGCCAACTCCACCGAGGCCGCATAGAACAATATTTACGTTTTTTTTCATTTGTTCCCTCTCAATACCAGGTCGTCGTAATCGGATGATCGGATAAACGTCTCGATAATGGTGGGGCCGTCGGCCGCAAATGCCTGTTTGAGTGCGGCCTGATAGGCATTACGGTTGTCCACAGGCACGACCGGAACCCCGAAAAAACCGGCGCTTGATGCGTAGGCTTCACCGTGAAGAGGCGTTCCGTAGGTTTCATAATCTTTCCTGTTCTGCTTGATACGAATCAGTGACAGGGTCTTGTCGGTAATAAGCACAAATACGATCCTTTTGCCGAGCCTCTTGGCCGTGGCCATTTCGCCCGCCATCATGAGAAAACCTCCGTCTCCCACCACACAGCATACCTCGCGTTCAGGCATTGCCAGCTTGGCGCCTATGGCGGCGGGAATCCCGTATCCCATGGAAGAGCAGCCGTTGGTCATGAGCTGGAGTTCAGGATCAGGCGTCCTCCACTGCTGACCGATCAGGTGCAGATGCGCACCCACATCGCAGGTCATGATGCCGTCAGGCGGCAGCGCGGTCCTCAGATCTCCCAGGACGGTCCTTGGATCAAAACCTTGAGCAGGTGGCGCCAGTCGTTCGAACATGGCCTGCCTTCTCTCGGCCAGGGCTGCAAGGTCCCATTTTTTGGGTGGAGTGTCGATACTCAAAAGCCGCTTCAGGGAACTTGAAATATTGCCGACCACATCGCAGGCCAGTGTGAAGTTTTCCTGATCGATATCGGCAGAGGTGGTGTCTATATGGAGCAGAGGGACGGCTGGCATCCAGTCTTCATAGTTTATTTCAATCGGGTCGTAGCCGATTCCCACGATCAGATCCGCCTGCTGATGGGTCTTTCCGACCCGGTCGGCAAGGGCATGGGCCAGGACGCCAGCGTAGGAAGGATGATCTTCTGCGAGCATTCCCTTGGCCATGGGGGTCATCACAACCGGGACATGGTATCTTTCGGTGATCTTTTCTACCAGGCTTTTGACTTTCGCGCGGACCGCGGAAAGGCCCACTGCCAGCAACGGCCTTTCAGCTCCGGCGAATATGTCAGCCATCTTTTTCAATAGGGCAGGGTCAGGCTCAGGCATGCCTGGAATTGCTGCTTGAGCCGCCCGTTTTTCCCGGCTCTTGCTGAAAGGCAGTTCCCCTGCAGGAAGACCGATGTGGACCGGGCCGGGCACTTCGGAGCGGGCGATGGCCGATGCCTTTTGAAGGGTATCTTCGATGCGGTCGCCCGCAAGGCGGGTGGTCCACTTTGTGAGCGGGGCAAAAAGGGCCTGATGGTCGATGTTCATCTGGGTCGTCCGGTGAAGCATCTGATCGCTCATTTCATCTGTAAAAACCAGCATTGGAGAGCGGTCGAGCAGGCCACAGCAAACCCCGGTAGAGAGGTTGCAGGCCCCGGGGCCGAAGGTTCCAAAACATGCGGCCATTTGGCCTGTCAGGCGCCAGCATGCGTCCGCCATGAAACCTCCGCTTGCCTCGTTGCTTACAAGGACAAACTCGATGCCCTCTGTTTCCCTGATTGCCTCCATGTAATCGACCCAGTTTCCGCTGGGAATCCCGAAGATATATCTGATCCCTGTATCTTTAAGTGTTTGCGCGAATACCCGGGCATGTTGTTTTGTCATTTTTCCGGTCCTTTATCCTCTGATGTTACTGCTTTAAATTATCCGGTTTCCAGGTCTGGATATACAGAAAAATAAGGGTTTATGCAATTTGAATCTGTGTCGGACGCTGGTATCATGAGAAACCCTTCCGGTGGGATAAGGGAAACGGAAACCATCATAATAACTATATGATATGCGGGGGTAAAGTTCAAAATATGGGATCATCTCCAAAAGAGTTGGTCTAAATGAAGGATTCTTCGCCCTCGCTTAGCTCAGCTCAGTCCCACTGCTTCGCAGCGGGTTCCCGGTTTCGAGGTCTCAAGGGGCTGCGGTATGGGAGAAAAACGGCTATAGAGTATATGCTTTCTTTATTGCATATGGTTCAGCCTGTGAATTGGAAACCCGGGACATGACATCAGCTGACCTGGGTTATTTGAAAGAAGAGCGGCTTCAAAAATTAAGAAGGGAAATAGGGGATGTCGGGGCAATGTTCAAAGCGATGATCAAATCCCCGGAAAGAAAGCCCTCGAACCTTTGACTCCTTGGGTCCTTGGACCCTCTTCGACAACTAAGTTGGAGAAGAACCAAAATATGTAGCTGAAGGGGCCGTAAACTGATATATTGAGGAATCTCCTAATAAGTTACATTGAGTGACTAATTCAGATATAGGATTGGATTAAAGTATGCGAGTTTAAAGGGGGCTTGAGCTGAAAGCGAAAAATTGAACAGCACATCGCCTTTATCTGACAATTTGTTCTAAGGAGTAATAAATCATGTATCCTGAAATTATTCAAAACGACGGTTCTTACGCGTTAACCCTGGAGTTCGCGTCAGGCATGGTCAGCCCCTTGATCCTTGACGCGGTAAGGCGCGTTGTTAAAGATGAAGGGGCCCGAATGCATCTGACCACATCCCAGAAGATCATGATTCTTGACCTTTCAATGGAGTCGGCACAAAGGGCAAGGGAACTGCTGAACAGGGCGGGGGCGGATTTCAAGTTCCCCAAACAGGTCTATCAGCCGAGGGTCTGTGTGGGGTCAAGATACTGCAAACTGGGACTTGTGGACACCCTTGAGTTCGGTGAGCGCATATATGAGAGATATTCCGGGCTTGATATACCCTATAAGATAAAAATCGGTGTCAGCGGCTGCCGCGCATCATGCGCGCATTCCACCCTGGCTGATATCGGTTTCATAGGCAGAAAAAGCGGGTACAGGGTTTATGTAGGAGGCAAATCAGGCATCAACCCGGTAATGGGCCGGGCTCTGCCAGAAACGGTAGGGGAAGACGAGGCGTTTAAGATCCTGGGTAAGGCGATTAATTTATACTGCGAGCACTCAAATCCCGATAAACAATTCCAGCGGCTGTCGGATACTATCGAAAAACTCGGGTTTGAAGGATTTAAGTCGTTAGTGACCGGCAACTAATTGGTTCTATTTCTGAAATGATAAGTTTTGGCAGATATCTGCTCAGATCTTATCGAAAAAATGCTGGAGGGTCTGCACAGCCTTGACCCTTGTATCAAGGTCGATTTTTTCATCAAACTGAAATTCCAGGAGAAACAGGGTCTTGTAGTCGACTGCGGATGTTTCATAGTGCCTTAGTGCCTTTACGGCAAAATTCCGCAGAAATGAGATGTCGTCACCTAACTCTTCCTGCTTTTTGAGTATGAGGTCGAGCGCACCCCGTGCGTCTTCCTCGTTTTCCAGAACGATCTGAATATCGTACAGTTTCCGGACCGCCTTGACGATTCTTTCGCTTTCTACCTGTATCTTCACGGTGTACCTCGATTGATTGTGCGGATTTGATCTTAAATATAAAAATAGTATAAGCGGGTGGAAAACTCAACCTCAATCTTGTTCTATGCCACGGCAGCAAAAGGAGAAACTGAATGGCCTTGGTGGGATTTATCGGAGCCGGTAAAATTTCTTTCCGCTTCCCTGAAATGCGGCGCCGGAGCACCTTTCCCCGTAATGACGGCAATACGAAGCCAGGCCGCCGCTAAAACACCATCGGGAAAACGAACCCCGGCGGCCCGGCCCCAGAAGGGTATTTGATCCTTATTTTGTATTTATGATCGCGTCAAAAAGCTCATCACCCAGCTTTTTACGATATTTGGCCCATATGGGTTGGACCTTGTCCACAAAGGCCTGCCTCTGGCTTACCTTATTCACCTTAACTCCAAGTTCGGTCAGCTTGGCCAATCCGTCGACATGCGAAACCTTTGACAGCCAGCGCTGATATTCGCCTGCCTCTTTACCGGCCCTCAGGACCGCGGCCTGATTTTCTTCGGATAAATCCTGGAATGCTTTTTCATTCATGGCCACATTAGCCAACCCGTAGAAGACATTGATATAGGAATAATATTTCAGAAAATCGTAAAACTTCATGTCGACCATACCCTGGGGCGGGCCCTCAAGACCATCGGCCAGACCCTGCTGAAGATCACTGTAGCGATCGCCCCAGTCGATCGCCGTAGCCGTCGCACCAAGGGCATTGTAGGTGTCGACCATAACCCTATTCTTAGGGACTCTGATTTTGATGCCTTTTAAATCAGAAGGTTGATTGATAGGCCGCTTGTTATTGAAGATGCATCGGTCACCCCATTCAAACCAGCTGACAATACGCATTTTGCTGGCTTTGATAAACTCTTTTTCAAGTTTCTGTCCCACTGGTCCAAAAAGCACTTTGTTGACGTGCCCCCGATCTCTGAAAATAAACGGCATGATATAGATATCCAAGGGTGGGTACCACATAGAGATGTTGTTGACCGCCTGCAGGCTTAAATCCAGCGTACCGTTTTGACACATTTTAGCCGTGGTTTGTTCCTTTCCCAATTGGGCGGAAGGAAAAACTTTAACCTCGATTTCCCCCCTGGTATACTGATTGACCAATGCGGCAAATCTGCGCGCGCCCTTATCATAGGCCGAGTCCTGAGGCAGTCCGTGCGCAAATCTCAACGTCTGTTTCAGCGGTTTGATATAGGCGATACCCACATCCAAGCCTTCACTGAAGGCTATTGAGGGGATGAACATGAACGATACTGCCGCAACCATTAAAAATGCTGTTATTTTTGATTTCATAATTAGCTCCTGTGACCTTTAATTTGAAATAATGATTAAATAAATGTTCCAATCTTTAGTTACCCTCACATTTTGATGTTTCTGATAAGCGGTGCCGGCCAAATATTCTGCTTCCGTATAACGGCTTACGGATAAGAGGTGAGCGCTATACACTCGGCCTGATAATTCTTCGATGATCGATTCACGCACGACACCATCATATGTAACCATCGAATGTGAAAACTTTTTTTTCTGTTTAACCTCATTTAAATTGGTACCTAACAGGTAAAATATGTCAGGCTCAAAAGCCTGATGCATGTTTCATTTGTTCCGGGCACTTTGAAAACCCCCTTTAGGCGATCGGGAGGGCTCAGCCGCGGTGGCTTCCCGGGGAGGGGCACAGGAATCGCGAATAACCAGATCCGTCTGCAACTTGTACTGGCGGAATTTTCTGTTTGCCCTGTTGGCGTCCATGATAATTTTCATGGCGAGCGTGCCCATTTCATAGGATGGAAGCCTTACCGTGGTAAGGGCCGGATCGCAGAAAGCGGCAAACTCTATATCATCAAATCCCATGACGGAAACGTCATGCGGCACCTTCAACCCGCAGGTCTTTATCTCGGTGATGGCTCCCATGGCCAGGGGGTCACTGGCGCAGAATATGGCGGTGGGAGGCTCATCCAGTGAAAGGAGCCTTGCAGCCCCTTCTTTTCCGTCAAGCAGGGTGGGTTCCGTTTCTATTACGTACTCCTGCCTATACTTGATGTCCTTTTCCTCGAGAGCCGAAATATAGCCTTCAAAACGCCTTTTTGCCCTCCTGATTCCGCTGAAAGGTCCTATGATAGTGGCGATTTTCCTGTGACCCAGAGACAGCAGGTATTCCGTTGCCTTGTAAGCTGCCTCGAAGTTGTCCAATCCCACATAGTTGATCTCGTCGTTTGAAAGGATTTCGTAGGTGACAACCGAGGGTATTCCCATCTTCGGGAACTTGTAGACCAGGTCCCGGTTACTTTCAAAAAAGCCGGCCAGAATCAGGCCTGAAAGGGGAAGTTTCAGCCATAGTTCAAGCAACTTGCGTTCCTTTTCAGGGGAGTAATGGCTGCTGCCGATCAGGACATGATGGTTTCCTGTTTCACCTGTTTTTTCCGCTCCAAGGGCGGTGTTGGAAAAAAGGGAACTTCGCACCGTAGGGATCATAAGGGCGACTATAGGCAGGGATTTGGGCAGTAGAGCATTTGTTGAATGTTTGGCTTCATAGCCGAGCCGATCAATTGCTGAAACCACCCGCTTGAGTGTGACCGGCATTACCTGGTGTGGTGAGTTTATGCAGCGCGATACGGTGGCCTTGGATACCTCGGCTAGGGTCGCGACGTCTTCCATGTTCGGTGTGTTGTTTTTCCGGCTCATAAGCTGAATCCTCAGTGTGAAAGAATTCCCCGATGGGGTTTAATAATTTTTCCTTCGATGAAACAAGGGCCATGAATGATAAAGCCAAATGAAACAGGTTTCTGAAAATGTCTCATAGGCTAAAGTTCATGTCAAGCTTTTTTTGTTTTTGAGAAATATTTGTCCTGAAACCTTTGATGTTAAGTTGTAATATGCTGATATATAATGATAATATTTGATAGATTGTCTTTGTTAAAAAAGGTGCATGTTAAAAAATATTGGCAAATTCATGACATATAAGTAAAGATATGAATGAAATGGAATTGAAGTGTTTCAGAAATTATATGTAACAATATATAGCCAAATTATGCATCTGCTAAGCTTTTTCTCCCAAAGGTTGAAGCAGAGACACCCCTGCACCTTATACAGGTTACATACCGGAAGACTTGGCTTTCGCCTTATACCCTGATATCCTACTTTATATGGTGACTTTTGTTTATCGAACGATTCAGGGTTTTGTCTGAAAGGGTATGTGATCTGTAATGCTAAAATTGGAGAGAAATATATATGGATATAAAACTGTACCAGATTGACGCATTCGCCTCCGAGCTGTTTGAAGGTAATCCCGCCGCGGTCTGCCCTTTGGACGAGTGGCTGCCGGATGAAATCATGCTGGCCGTTGCAAAGGAAAACAATCTGTCTGAAACGGCCTTTTTCGTCCCTGAAGGGGGCGGATTCCGTATCAGATGGTTTACCCCTGAAAGCGAGGTGGACCTGTGCGGTCACGCCACTTTGGCATCCGCCTTTGTCCTGTTCGATATCCTGGATTACGAAAAAGAGATGATCCAGTTTGATTCAAGATCAGGGCCTCTCAATGTTACAAAAGGCAAGGAAGGGCTGATCATGGATTTCCCGGCCCAGCCCCCTGTGTCTTGCGAGATCCCGGAACAAATCGTAAAGGCCTTTGGTCCGGTGCCTAAAGAGTGTCTAAGGTCTGAAGACTTTATAGCGGTTTTTGAAAATGAGTCTGATATCGTGTCGGCAGATCCGGATTTTGAGGAGCTTAAGAAACTTGACCTACGAGGTGTCATAATTACGGCCGGCTCGGAGCGTTATGACTTTGTGGCAAGGTTTTTCGCCCCCAAATACGGAATCCCGGAAGATCCCGTAACAGGTTCCGCTTATACGCAGCTGGCGCCTTACTGGGCGGCCAGGACAGGCAGGAGGAGATTCAGGGTAAGGCAGGTGTCTTCCCGAGGCGGCGAGCTGAGCTGCGAGGTAGTCGGTGACCGGGTGTTTATATCGGGCAGGGCGGTAAAATATCTTGAAGGCAGGATAAAGATAGATGACTTTTAAAGGGGCAGACAGGGGCGGCAAAAAGACCGTTATCAATGTAATTGAGCCGATCCGGGCTTTAAGGAGCGAGCAATGAATGAGTTTAAAGAGATTATATCGGTGGCCGGTTACGTAATCGAGTGCGTCGGTGTCCTGATGATTATCACCGGTTCTGTTTATTCCTTGTTTTGCTTTGCTACGCAGTATAGAGAAAACCTGGAAGGTGTTGCCTACCGTGTGCTTCGTCGCCGACTGGGGCGTTCGATAATCCTTGGTCTGGAATTTCTTATTGCAGGAGACATCATCCGGACCGTGGTTGTGGCGTATACCCTTAAAAATGTAGCGATATTGGGATTAATCATACTTATAAGGTCATTTTTGAGCATCGTGCTCCATCTTGAAATCGAGGGCCGCTGGCCATGGCAACCGGTAAGGGAGGGTGAAATGGAGTAGCGGCGTCTTAAGAATACCTATATAAATCGTGCTATCTCCTTGAGCTCTTTCTTGCATATGACCGGAACCTCGACATCATCGGCCGGGTATCCCACAGGCAGGATAAGAAAAGGGCGCTCGTTTTTCGGTCTTTCAAGCACCCTGTTTAAAAAGCCCATGGGACTGGGCGTGTATGACAGGCAGACAAGACCCGCGTTATGTACCGCGGTTATGAGCATGCCGGTTGCGATTCCGACCGATTCCTTCACGTAATAATGTTTTATTGTTTCTCCGTCAGGCCCTGTGCCGTACCTCTTTTCAAAGATCGCTATAAGGTAGGGGGCCTCTTCAAGAAAGGGCTTCTGCGCATCGGTCTTTAATGCGGAGAGGGCATCCAGCCATTGTTTGGGCGCCCGTTTTTTGTAGAATTCATATTCCACCTTTTCCGCCTCCCGCCTTACCGTCTTTTTGATCAGCGGGTCACTGACCGCGACAAAATACCAGGGCTGCATGTTGGCGCCGCTTGGAGCGGTACCGGCTGCTGCGATGCATGCCTCTATGACCTCTTTCGGCACCGGGTGATCCGAGAATCTTCTGACGGACCTTCTCCTGCTCATCTGTTTATGAAAAAGCCTTGCCCGTTTTTTCATTTCCGGTTCAGGGTACCGGCGATAGTCAAAGACACCTTTTTGATTCGATTTGATCATAAGGTCCTCCTTTAAGCACGCAGCCGGGATGTTTTTCCTTCAGTTTCTCTAATTTTGAAGTATAATACGGCCATGAACAAAGACAAAGAAATAATATATCTTATAGACGGTACATCCTACATACACAGGGCATACCATGCAATCAGAAACCTGGCGAACTCAAAGGGTTTTCCCACAAACGCCGTTTTGGGCTTCACCAAAATGGTCCTGAAGCTCCTTTCAGATAAGAATCCCGGATACATGGCGGTTGTCTTCGATTCCAGGGGACCGACCTTCAGACATGATATGTACAAGGATTACAAGGCCAACCGCCCGCCCATGCCTGAGGACATGGCCGTGCAGATCCCGGTGATAAAATCCATACTCAAGAAGATGAACCTTGAGATGCTGGAACTCAAGGGCTACGAGGCGGACGATATCATAGGCACACTCGCTCGAATGTGCGAGGAAAAGGGTTTTAAATCGGTCATGGTGACCGGCGACAAGGATTTCAGACAGCTTCTGACCCCTTACACTTGCATGTGGGACAGCATGAAGGATAAGGTCTTTGAATATGAGGCCTTAAAGGAAGAGCACGGATTCGAACCCCAATTGTTCATAGATGTGATGGGGCTTTCAGGTGACAGTGTGGACAACATTCCCGGCGTGCCGGGGGTGGGGGAAAAAACCGCCATAGGCCTGATAAAGGAATACGGATCGTTTGAAGCGGTGTTCGAAAACCTGGAAAAGATAAAGAAGAAAAGGCTCAAGGAAAACCTGAGGGACTTCAGGGACCAGGCGGTTTTGAGCAGGAAACTCGTGGAGATAGACCGATTTGTTCCGCTTGAAAAGGATGTGGAAGAGTTGAAAGTGGGAGAGCCGGAGGGCGAGGGGCTTGCGGATATCTTCAGGGAGATGGAATTTCGCGGTCTCTGGGATCAGTTCGCTTCAAGATCAAAGGCTGAAAGCGATTACAGCCTTTGCCTTAGTCTTGATGAGCTAAAGGACCATGTCAGGTACATAAGGCAAAAGGGTGTCCTGTCCATAGACACGGAAACAACCAGTACCGAGCCGCTCAAGGCTAGGCTTGTGGGGATCTCTTTTTCCTGTGAAAGCCGCAAGGCCTGCTATGTGCCTTTCGGGCACAGTTATCTGGGAGCACCCGAGCAGGTCTCATGGGAAGATGCAAGGGAGGTCCTTAAGGATGTGCTGGAGGATGAAAAAATCCTCAAGGTTGGGCAGAACATCAAATACGACGCAGAGGTATTGAGGCTCCACGGTATTGAACTCAAGGGCATTCATTTCGATACCATGCTCGCATCCTACGTGATCAACCCCGGTATGAGGCAGCACAACCTCGACTCTCTGGCCCAGCAGTATCTCAATCACAAGATGATCGGGTATCACGATGTCGTGGGCAAGGGGAAAAACGAGCGCTCTTTTTCAGATGTCGGAGTCGAAGAGGCGATGGCCTATTCCTGTGAGGATGCCGATATAGCATTGCTCCTGGTTGATGTCCTTGAGAGGAGACTCAGGTCTGATAAGAATGAAGCGCTTTTTTACGAACTGGAGATGAAGCTTATCCCCGTGCTAATGGATATGGAGCTTGAAGGGATATCGATAAACGCCCCCTTCTTCAGGCAGATGTCGGCCGGTTTCACCAGGCAGCTGAAGGAACTCGAATCAGAGATATACAAAGAGGCGGGAATGGACTTCAATATAAACTCGCCCCAGCAGCTTGGAGAAGTGCTTTTTGAAAAACTTCAGCTTCCCAGCCAGAAAAAGACCTTGAAGACGGGCCGATATTCAACCGATGTAAAGGTACTCAAAAAACTGACCGTGTATCCGCATAAGGTTCCCGGGCTGGTGTTGAGATACAGGACCCTGACAAAGCTCAAGTCGACCTATCTCGACTCCCTTGTCAGGATGGTTAATCCCGCAACAGGGAGGGTGCATACCTCCTACAACCAGACCGTCACCGCTACCGGAAGGCTGAGCAGCAGCAACCCGAACATGCAGAATATCCCGATTAGGGGGGAAGAGGGAAGAGAGATAAGAAAGGGTTTTGTGCCCAAAGAGGGGCATTTTCTCGTTTCGGCGGACTACAGTCAGGTGGAACTGAGGATCTTCGCCCATTATTCAGGCGATGCAGCCTTTATCGAGGCATTCAAGGCCGATGAGGACATACATGCCAGAACCGCATCCGAGATCATGGGAGACAGATCGGGTGAGATCACCGATGATATGAGGCGGATAGCAAAGGCTATAAACTTCGGTATAATCTACGGTATGGGTCCGAAAAAGCTGGGTGATGAGCTGGGCATTGAGCTGAAGGTGGCAAAAAACTATATCTCCGCATATCTGGCGCGCTATAAGGGGGTAGCCCGTTACAAGGAAGAGATTGTGAATCAGGCCCGTGAAAACGGTTATGTGGAGACCCTTTTCGGAAGGAGAAGGTATCTGCCCGATATAACCCACGGCAACAGGGTCATCCGGGCCGAGGCCGAGAGGATCGCCGTTAATACCCCTATCCAGGGGACTGCCGCCGATCTCATAAAGATGGCAATGGTAAATATCCACGGGCGGCTAAAGAGTGAAAAGATGGGCTCAAGGATGCTTCTTCAGGTCCATGACGAACTGGTCTTCGAGGTGCCTGAAAATGAGCTCGACAGTTTGATGCCGCTTATAAAAGATGAGATGGAGAACGTATACCCGCTCAAGGTACCCCTGAAGGTGGATATTAACAAGGGCGGAAACTGGGATGAGGCGCATTGACCTCGATGGCCTCTGACGGGCGAAAAGCGGAAAATTATCAATATGACGATTTCAAAGGCTGTTTTGGATTGAAATCGTGCGGTCTTATTGATAAGGGATAAACCTTGAAGGAGTGGATATGGGGGTTGTCGGCCCTCTTGTTTGATTGCCGGGAAAATTTGATGTCAGGAGTGTGATCAGGTGTTGGACAAGACTATCGGCCCTGGAGGGTTTTATATAGGCATTGATGCCGGTTCGGTGAGTATTAACTCCGTTGTCTTAAGCGGGGACAGGGAACTGGTCTACGAAGCCCCTTACAGGCGGCATTTCGGAAAGGTGGAGGAAGAGGTTTCAAAACTGCTGGCAGGGCTTTACGACAGATTCGGAAGGCAGAATGTCGTATCCGTCTCCTTTACAGGAAATCTTGGCAAAAAGCTGAGTGAGAAACTGGGTGCGTTCTTCGAATTCGAGACCATAAGCCAGGTGCTGGGCGCCCTTTTCATAGAGCCTGAGACAAGGACGATTATAAGCATGGGAGGCCAGGAGACCGCCCTTTTGCAGATAAGACACTATGAGGGCGCCTGGGACCTGGAGCATTTCAGTACCAACGGACCCTGTGCCTCCGGCACCGGGTCCTTTATCGAGCAGCAGGCCGAAAGGCTGGCGACTTCGCTTTACAGCGAGGAAAAGGACTTTTCCAGGGATATCGAAAAGATCCTCGCGGATTTTATCCGTAAGGGTCTGAAAAGCACCAGTCCCTCCGATGTCGCATGCAGGTGTACCGTGTTTACCAAGTCGGACATGATACATCTTCAGAACAAGGGAGAAAGGCTGGAGGATATAATATTCGGCCTTCATCTGGGAAACGCAAGAAACTACATGAGTACCATAGTAAACAACAGGGAGCTTGAAGAACCGATAGTGTTTGCCGGCGGCCTTTCCCTTAACGAGTTGCAGGTAAAGGCATTTAAGGGTTATTTCCCGGCCCTGAGGGTGCCGGAGCACAGTACCTCGGTAGGGGCGCTGGGTGTGGCCCTTCAGGCCCTGGAGCAGGGTATGACGGGCAGGCCTGAGCCTGAAACGCTTCAAAACTCAGGCGCGCAGGAGGATGAAAACGTGCCCCGTGCCGGGCGGCTTATTCTCAATTTGACGGATTTTTCAAGGACAAACCGGGTAAATAAGAGAGCCCTCAGCGGCAGGCCCAAAGTGTTTCTCGGCATAGACATAGGTTCCACGACAAGCAAGTATGCCCTTATAGACAGGAGAAAAGAGATAATTCACAAGAGCTATGTGCATACCCAGGGAAGGCCGGTAGAGGTGACCAAGGGACTGCTCGGGAACATTCTGAGCGATCTGGGGGTGGATGTAGAGATAGCGGGAGTGGCCACGACAGGATCGGGAAGAAACGTTGTGGGTGATTTCCTGAACGCGGATCTGATAATTGATGAGATCACCGCACATGCGAAGGGTGCGGTAAGCATAGATCCGTCGGTGGATACCATATTCGAGATAGGAGGCCAGGACTCGAAATATATCTCGCTTTCAAATACATATCCCCTTGATTTCGACATGAACAAGGTGTGCGCGGCAGGCACGGGCAGCTTTCTCCATGAGCTGGCAAACAAGTACGGTATCAATATCGTTGGGGAGTTTGAGGAGATAGCCCTATCGTCTGAAAGCCCGGTAAAACTGGCCGAAAGATGCACGGTTTTCATGGAGTCGGATCTTGTCTCCTACCTTCAAAAAGGCATGAAACAGAAGGATCTTATAGCGGGGCTCTGTTATGCAATTGTCCACAACTACCTGAACCGGGTGGTGGGTAAGAGAAGAATCGGAGAAAGGGTCATGTTCCTTGGCGGGCCTTCCCTTAACAAGGGAGTGGTGGCGGCCTTTGAAAACGTACTGAAAAGAGGGCTCATTGTACCCCAGCACAGGGAGGTCCTGGGTGCCTACGGAGCGGCACTGAGCGTGCAGGAGGAAATGGCGGCCGGGGCCGGGGCAAAAAGCGGTTTCAGGGGGCTTGAAAGCGCGATAAACGACTCCATGCAGTATACGGAAAAGGTCTGCAAGGCGGACCCGGACTGCCACAACCAGTGCAAACTCAAGATCTATGATTTTGACGGCAGGAAGAGCATCTGGGGGGGGGAATGCGGACGCTACGAGGTCTCCCGGGCAAGCGGTCAAAAAAAGGAAAATTTCTTCAGGTTGAGAGACCGCATCTGGAATGAGCATATGGATGGGGTTTTTGATCTTTTGGGAAGAGAACCTCTCATGGAGGTGGAAGATCGTCCCACCGTAGGCATGCAGCGGGCCCTTTACGGGCATCAGACCTCCGTGCTGTGGGCGCACTTCTTTGACAGGCTGGGGATGCGACTGGTGCTTACCCCTCCCACCAACCCGCTGATCTCCAAAGCGGGGATAGAAAAGATGGTTGCGGAGACCTGCTACCCGGTCAAGATCTCACACGGGCATGTCGGCGAGCTTATCGGCAAGACCCGCTATCTTTTCCTGCCTACCATGATTTCAATGACAACCCCCGAGGAGGAAGAGGCGGGTTTCTTCTGCCCGCTGGTGCAGGGAAACTCCTACATGATAAGGGTGGCCATGAAGGTGGATCGCTCCTCACTCCTGGCGCCTGTGATACATCTTAAGCATGATCCGGACACCCTGGCAATCGAGATCCATGAACAGCTGGGCTCAAGACTTGCGAAGAGTAAAGGGGAGATCAGGGAGGCGCTTTTATACGGGCTTGAGCGACATGACCTCTTCACCAGGGCGATGTATGAGGCGGGGGAACTGCTGCTTGCCCGACATGACCCTTCCGAGCCGCTTGTCGTGGTTACCGGCAGGCCCTATAACCTCTATGATGAAAGACTGAATCTGAGGCTCGGACAGAACCTTTCCAGAATAGGTGTGCCGGGGATCCCGATGGATTTCGTGGATGTCTCGGACGTGGATCTCTCGGATTTTCCCTCCATGTACTGGGGGCTGGGCGCCCAGATACTGAGGACGGCGAAACTGATAATGAGCCATCCCAATTATTTCGGCCTGCATGTGACCAATTTCAGCTGCGGGGCGGATTCCTTTATTGAACATTTTTACAAATACATCATGCAGGACAAGGCATTCCTGGTTCTGGAGCTTGATGAACACAGTGCTGTGGCCGGAGTGATGACAAGGCTTGAGGCCTATAAGAACGTGATAAACAATATCATGCGGAAAAGCCGTGCCGATCTGGTCGGAAACAGGAAATGGGCAAACTAGGCGCATGGATACAGGATTTACAATGAATCATGATACTGCTGAAAGATTCGGATCCTTAAGGGAAGGGCTGGGGCGTTTCAACCTGGCCGGGAAGAGATTCCTGATCCCGCAGATGAACAGGATAGGGTGCCATCTTCTGGCCGCGACATTCAGGGGCTTCGGTATAAACGCCCAGGTCATGGATACATGCAGGAATCTCGACCTTGGAATGGAGTACACATCAGGCAAGGAGTGTTACCCCTGCCAGATCACGATGGCGGACATACTCTACTTCCTGGATCGGGAAAAGGAGCTTCTGGAAAAGGACTTTGATCCTGAAAAGTATGTCTACTTCATGCCTGAGGCCGACGGGCCCTGCCGTTTCGGGATGTACAACAAGTATCAGCGTATAGTGCTTGATTCCCTTGCTGATTTTGAAAGGGTGAAAATCGGATCCATGACCACCAAAGACGGGTATTCGCTTGACGGTATGATAGAAAAGGGAAAGGTCACCGATCTCAGAAAGGCGAGTTATCTCTCCGCGGTGGTAGCGGATATCCTTGACAGATTTCTCTGGAGGATAAGACCCTATGAGAGGGAAGAGGGCATGGCCGATGATTTTATCGAGGCAGCCATGGGCAGGCTGGAACGCGCGTTCGAGGAGCGTGCCGGCAAGGCGGATTCCGACGGGATACTTGAAAGCCTGGAAAGGGAGATAATCAAGGGAAGATCGGTTATCGATCCGGATATCCCGAGGAAGCCCCTTATAGGCATTGTAGGGGAGATATATCTGAGGACCCATACAGGGGCTAATCAGGACACCATAAGGGTGCTTGAAAAATATGGCGCCGAGGTGGTTAACGCCTCCATTTGTGAGTGGATTAATTATACGACATATGACAAGCTAAGGGATAGCAGGACGGGTTTCAGGCTGGCCATGAAGCAGCTCCGGATAAATGAGATGAAAAGACAGATAAAGAAGATCGCCGGTTTCGGATTGGATCTTCTGTATCAGCAGCATGTGCAGAAGCGTGCCTACGGACGGATAGCGCCTCTCATCGATCTCGTGCAGGATCACAAGGTTTCCCATCTTGAAAAGACACTCAAACAGGAAGACCTCTTCAGCTTTGACATCGGAACCGAGGCATGCCTGAGCATACCGAGCGTGGTTGAATACGCCAGGTCGGGCTTTAACGGCGTGGTCAACATCTACCCTTTCACCTGCATGCCGAGCACCATCGCGTCCGCAGTGGCAAAACCGGTAATGAGCAGGCTGGGGGTGCCATATCTTGATACGCCTTACGATTCAAGCATTCAGCCGGGAAGAGAAGCGGCCATAAGGACATTCATGTATCAGGCCTGCCAACACCACAAACGACACTCAAGGGGTGTGCAGACATGATCGCGCAATGCGCCCTTGAAATAAAAATGCACTTATCAAGACGGTCTTGAGAGAAAACTGAAAAATACCATAGAAGAAAAACACAGGAAGAGCCAAATGACTATAAAGATGCTCATAAATGCCGTGGAAGCGGAAGAATACAGGGTCGCCATTGTGAAAGACGGTATCCTTGACGCCTTTTACATAGAATCCGTCAGTTCGGAACATATAAAGAGGAACATATACAAGGGGATAATAGAGAGGGTCGAGCCCAGCCTTCAGGCCTGTTTCGTAAATTACGGAGGTGAAAGAAACGGGTTTCTTCAGTTGAGTGAAGTCCATCCTGAATATTTTTCAGGAAGGGAGGGGGAGGAGCATTCCGGCGAACAGTCAAATCTCCGCATAGAAAAGGTGCTCAAAAAGGGACAGGAAGTCCTGGTCCAGGTCTTAAGGGAGATGCCGGGGAAAAAGGGGGCTCAGCTCTCCACCTTTTTGTCGTTTGCGAGCAGATTCATCGTGCTGACCCCGGGAAAGACGACCGGTGGTGTTTCGAAGAAGATCGAGGAGGACAAGGAAAGGCAGCGCCTTAAATCGATAATGGCTGAATTCAAGTTTCCCGAAGGGGTCGGTTATATTGTTAGGACCGCGGCTCTGAAACAAAACAAAAAGGTGCTCTCAAGGGACGTCAACAGGCTGTTGAGGATGTGGAAGAGCATTAAAAAGGATGTAAAGGATATGCCGGCGCTCTCCCTGATCCACAAGGAAGAGGATATCTGTCTGAGAACCCTGCGCGATTATTTTACCGGGGAGATCGGCGAAGTCCTGGTGGACGACAAGATGACCTTTATCAAGGTAAAGGATTATATGAAGATAATTTCTCCTAAGCACCAGCGAAGGGTGAAACTCTACAAGGAAAAAAGGCCTCTGTTTTCCCACTATGAGATAGAAAAACAGATAGAGGAGATCTACAGCGAAAAGGTGCCTTTGAAATCGGGCGGTTCAATAGTGATCGACCCGACAGAGGCGCTGGTCGCCATAGACGTCAACTCGGGCAGGGGAAGGCTTGGAAAGGATGTGGAGACCACCGCGTTCAATACCAACAAGGAGGCGGCATTTGAGATCACACGGCAGCTCAAGCTCAGGGACATGGGCGGCCTGATAGTAATAGACTTTATTGATATGCGGGATCGGGGCCATAACAGGGAAATCGAGAAGATCGTCAGGGATGAGGTGAGAACGGACCAGGCAAAGATAGATGTGGCGGGGATTTCAAAATTCGGCCTTATGGAACTTTCCAGGGAAAGGCTGAGGCCTTCTCTGGAGTCAAAGAGCTATCAGACATGCCCCTACTGCCTGGGCAGGGGGCTTGTTCAGTCGGTTGAGTCCGCCTCTCTTTCATTTCTGAGGAGGATCTGGATGGGGGCGTCAAAAAAAGGTGTTGTTCAGGTAAAGGGCGAACTGCCCGTTGAGGTGGGTACATATCTTCAGAACAGGAAACGAAAGGAGATCTCCGGATTCGAATCGAGGTACGGGGTGGACGTTACCCTGGAGGTAAATCCTTCCCTTCCCCTGGGCGGAGGGAAACTGGAATTTATCAAGGAAACGAGCGAGTAAGATGCCTTTCGTGTGCGGATTCCGTATCTTGGATATACCTTGATGCGGCCTGGATATGTTTAATAATATTATTTATTTTATCGTTGCCCTGCTTATCTTCAACATAAGCTACCCTGAAAAAGCACCGGCCGGATCTCTGTTTTTTACGGCATCGATGCTTTTTTTGAGCTGGGCGGTCTTCGCAGGCTACTGCTTCCGGGGATTCAGGAATTTTAAAAGGGATGTAAGGAAAGGGGGCTATACAGGCGGTAACATAGGTGCGCTTTCCGCCTTTTATCAGCGCCTGGTAGTAAGACTGTCGGTGCTGGCCCTTTTTCTGTTCGCCCTTGCGGTGTTCCTTTTCAATATAAAATACTGGATTCTGCTTGTCCCGTTTGCGGAGAAATTCAGTGTGTTTCAGGGGCTTGCGGCGCTTTCCCTGTTTTTTTTCTACCTCTGCACGATATGGTATTTCGCGTACCCCGCCTATGAGGCAATATTCCGGCCCGGAATCAGGAAAAAATCTTTTATCGTTTCAAACCTGAGGCTCAATTTCCCCATACTCTTCCCGTGGGCCTCTCTTTCCCTTGTCTATGACATTGTGGGCCTGACGGCCCTTTTAGGGCCTGACAGGTTCTTGAGCAGTGTGCGGGGGCAGGTAATCTTTTTCGCGGTATTCCTGGTGCTGCTCATGATCTTTATGCCTGCCCTGATCCAGCACTGGTGGGGGTGCAGGCCCATAAGGGACGGCCTGAAAGGCAGAGAACTTGAGAAATTTCTTAAAGATAACGGGTTCAGGTACAGAGGGCTTCTTGACTGGCCGATCTTTGAAGGGCGTATGATGACCGCCGGTATCATGGGTATAGTCCCCAGATACAGATACATACTTGTGGCCGACTCGCTGCTTGAGATCCTTTCAATGGAAGAACTCAAGGCGGTGCTCGCCCACGAGATGGGGCACGCGAGATACCGGCACCTGGCCTTTTATCTCCTTTTCTTCATAGGTTTCATGATAATATCCATGGGCATGCCCGACATGGTGGTCTCCCTGTTTTTCCTTTTTCCATTTTTCCAGGACATCCTGGTTTCGGAGGGTACCCAATCCGCAAGCCTCTTTTATCTCATATTTTCGATCCCGATGCTGATTTCGCTCCTTATCTATTTCAGATACGTCATGGGCTTTTTCATGAGGAACTATGAGCGCCAGGCGGATCTTTATTCAGCCTCCCTCATGGGGACACCTGAGCCGATAATAAGCTCACTTGAAAAGATAGCCTATGCCGGCGGCAGGAGCAGAAACGTCCCCAGCTGGCACCACTTCAGCGTAAGGCAAAGGGTTGAGTATCTGTGGAAAACGATCTCCGACCCGGGCATGTTCAGAAGGCACAACCGCTTCGTTTTTAAGGCCTTTATCATATATCTCGTCTGCATGGGCGCTGTGGGATACTTCCTCCATTTGAGCGGTGCAAAGGATCGGTTCAACCGTTTTGCCGTGACAAGGGCGATTGAGAGACAGGTCGTGGAAGATCCCGATAATGCGGCCCTCCTTCAAACGGCCGGTTCCCTGTATCTTGAGACGGGCGGCTATCCGGAGGCCGCAGGGGCCTATGAACGGGTAATCGCGATTGAGCCTGAAAACGCGGCCGCACTCAATAATCTGGCATGGATACTTGCAACCGCGCCTCAAAAGGACCTGCTGAACCCGCCACGCGCGGTGGCGCTGGCCCAAAGGGCGGTCTCGATCGAGCGCTCCCCCATGTTCCTCGATACCCTGGCGGAGGCCCATTTTGTAAACGGCTCCGCTCAAAAGGCGATTACGATAATTGAAGAGGCTATTGATGGGGCCAAGGAAAACAGGGCTTACTACAAGGGGCAGCTAAAGAAATTCCGGGGGTTAGAGGACTGATCTCTTAATCGGCTGCGGCGTTTTTGATAAGATTATTACCATGTAAGCAGGTGAGAGGTGCTTGGTCCCGTATCTACTGCGACAACAGGCCTTTATACCTTTGAAGAGCAATTGAAAGGGAGTGCGGTAAATGAGAGTTTTGATAGTGGAAGATGATGAACTTATTGCCTCTTTTGTAACAAAGGGATTGAAGGAGGAGGGGTTTGCCGTGGACCATGCCTCCGATGGACAGGAGGGCCTTTATCTTGCGCTGAATGAACCATATGATATAGCCGTGGTCGATATTATGCTTCCCGGGCTGGACGGGCTTACACTTATAGAAAAGATGCGCTGCCGACAGGTCACCATCCCCGTCATTATTCTAAGTGCAAAGAGATCTATTCGGGACCGTGTCAAGGGGCTTCAGACTGGAAGTGACGACTACCTTACAAAACCTTTTGCCTTTTCGGAACTCCTCGCCAGGATACAGGCATTGCTGAGGAGGGCGAGGGGCCTTTCAGAGCCGTCCCTGCTGACGGCAGGTGATCTTTCCCTCGATCTCGTCACCCACGAGGTGTTCAGGGGAGGGGAAAAAATTGAGCTTCAACCGAGAGAATATGCCCTGCTGGAATTTCTTATGCGGAACAAGGGCAGGGTAGCCACAAAGACCATGATAATGGAGCATGTGTGGAATTACAATTTCGATCCCCGTACAAATGTCGTTGAAGCGAGGATATACCGGCTGAGAGAAAAGGTCGATAAAGACTTTGAACAAAAACTAATCCACACTATTCGCGGGGCAGGCTATGTTATTAAAGAAATTTAGTGAACACTCAAAGACCCTTGCCTTCAGGCTCACTGTCTGGTATGCGGCCATTTTTATGCTTTTTTCCCTGGCTGCATTTTTTTCCGTATATATAACCGTTAAATCCCAGATGCAGAATGGCATAGATGAAGACCTTTTGAGCGAAACAAAGGAATTCTCCGAGATCTATGCGCTTAAGGGAATCGAGGAAGCTAAAACACTCATGTCGCTTGAGGCCGAATCCGAAGGTAATGCAAAGGTTTTTCTCAGGCTTTTAACCTTTGAGGGAAAGGAAACAGCCGCATCCAACATGACTTCCTGGAAATGGATAGGAGTAAACAAGACCGCCCTTGAGACCATTTCCCGGACAGGCGGGAATTACTTCGAGACGGTGACGACCAGCCGGCCGTTTCATGTCGCGCGGACTCTATACAGCAGGCTTGATGATGGACTGGTCTTCCAGATGGGACTTCTAATTGACGAGAGAAGGCAGGTCAGCCATCTTATGCGGGATGTGTTCCTTATCACTCTCTTAATTTTTGCGGTATTTGCCTGCCTGGCGGGATGGATTATGGCCAGGCGCGCCCTGCGGGGGGTTGAAAAGATCACTCGAACGGCAGAGACCATCTCCAGCGGGAAATTGGATAACAGGGTCACTATAAAGGGGGGGGGATCCGAGATTGAAAAACTGGCTTTGACGTTCAATCAGATGCTGGACCGGATCAATAGACTTATAAGGGATAGGAGGGACATGTCCGACAACATCGCTCACGATCTGAGAAGCCCTGTGTCAAGAATCAGGGCGATGGCGGAGATGTCCTTTGCATCAGGAAGTCCTGGGGAAGACGAAAACAGCATGGCAGTTGAGATTATAGCCGAATGCGACAGCCTCCTGGAACTGATTAATACGATGCTGGATATCTCCGAGGTGGAATCGGGTGCCGCCGAGCTTGCTTCTGAGAGGGTGGACATGTCCTGGCTGGTTTCCGACGCCTTGGATCTTTTTCTTCCAATGGCTGAGGATAAGGGACTTATTCTGATCAATGATATATCGGATGACTGCCTGGTGAAGGGTGATACTCGAAAACTCCAAAGGCTGGTGGCAAATATCCTGGACAATGCAATAAAGTATACGTCCGCCGGAGGCAAGGTACGCATCAGTACCGCAAAAAGCAATGGGTGGATCCATATTAGTATCAGCGATACAGGTTGCGGTATCCCTGAAAAAGACATCCCCGGTATTTTTGAGCGTTTTTACCGCTGTGACGCAAGCAGAACCAGGAGAGGCTTCGGGTTGGGGCTTAATCTGGCCCGGGCCATTGCACGCGCTCACCATGGTGAAATCACCGTAAGCAGCGGCAAGGGCAAAGGTAGTTTGTTTTCAATCCATCTTCCTTCGATTTCCTGAATTTTCCCCTCAACGCCAAGGGCTTTCCCTTTGAAAAAACCATAATAGCAGCCTCAATTCATTTCCGCCTATCTCATTCAACGACCTCTTATAATAATAATTTTTAAAAATGACCAAATGATCATTTTCAGGTCATCCTTTCGTTAGGTCTGCCCCTGTATCATGGTCGGAATGCAAGAGATAATAGGAATGAGGAGACGGCCATGAGCACACTTAGAAACGAAAACGCGGATGTTATGGTGAAGGTAGTCGAGATAATACATTCGGCTTTTAACAATAGAATATTACTCAAGTCGTTTGAGCAACTCAGGTTTTTACTTTTCGGCGGGGTCTTCGTCCTGTGCTTTTCATATGTGAAACCCTCTCTTGTCCACTTTTTGCTCGGTTTTTCAGTGAGCGTCATGGGTGAAGCGATCCAGCTCTGGAGCTTTTCCTGTCTCAGGAAAAACAGCATCCTTGCGACGAGAGGCCCCTACGCCCTTACACGCAATCCCATGTATCTGGGGCGTTTTTTTCTTCTTCTCGGATTACTGGTGCTTTTTGAGAACCTGTGGCTGATTTTTGCATATATGATTGGCTACTTTTTTTACATGGTAAACAGGGTAAAGAGAGAGGAAGGTGTTTTGCGTAACATTTTCGGAAATGAATATGAGCAATACTGCGCGAAGGTCAACCGTTTTATGCCCTCTTTCAGGGGGGTCTCTCTCCGGTCCCTAAGCGGTTTCAGGACTAAATGGCTTATAAAAAACAACGGACACCTAAATGCCCTGCTCATAGTACTCGTTTATGCAGTATTCTATTTCGAAGCCTTTATCCTCGATTGATTCAAACAGCGTGATGTACCCGTCAATGGAAAAGACGAAATGTGCGGTGAAATTTTCAGTACGCATATGAAAACAACAGGGCCTTCAGCCGTGCTGATATTTTATGTGGGAGATGATTGGAATGCGGTCTCAATTTTTACCCTTTTCAAGGCCTTCAATCTCGAAAAGCGAGGTCAGTGCCGTTGAAAAAATTCTTAGATCAGGATGGATTACCACCGGAGCGGCAACAGCCGATTTTGAAAAGAAGTTCCGCAGATATACCGGGTGCGAAAATGCCGTGGCCGTATCGTCAGGTACGGGCGGCATGCATATCATCCTGAGGGCGCTCAACATTGCTCCGGGGGATGAAATCATCACGCCTTCGATGACCTGGGTATCGACAGTTAATCTCATAGTCCTTGCCGGTGCAAGACCCGTATTCGCCGACGTGGATCGAGACACCCTGCTGGTAGATTACGAATCAGTACGAAGATGCCTGAGCCCCCGCACCAGGCTGATAATTCCCGTGCACTTTGCAGGTGTCCCTGCAGACATGACTCAACTCAACAGGCTTGCCTCCCAAAATGAAATACCGATTGTCGAGGATGCGGCGCACGCCGTCGGATCGGCCTACAAAGGCGTTCCCGTAGGCGGATCAGGCACGGCTGTATTCTCATTTCATCCCATAAAAAATATTACAACCGGTGAAGGAGGTATGATCTGTTCATCGGATACTGATCTTGTGGAGCGACTTCGTCGCTTGAAATTCCATGGGTTGGGGGAGGATGCATACGACCGCGAGATGCAGGGCCGCTCCCCAACCGCCGAGGTGATAGAGCCGGGATATAAGTACAACATGACCGATATCTGCGCGGCAATGGGCCTTTGCCAGCTTGAGCGCATTGAAAAATTCAACCGGAAACGCAGCGAACTCGCAGGAATCTATCTGGAAAGGCTTTCGCAGATTGATGAAATCCTGCCTTTGTCCTTGCCGGACTATCCTATGAAGCACTCCTGGCACTTATTCATTGTACGTCTTGATCCGGAAAAGGCGGGAATGAGCAGGGGCCAATTCATGCTGGAGCTCAAAAGGAGAAACATCGGAACAGGATATCACTTTCGTGCCGTACATCTGCACTCTTATTATAAAAGATCCGGGGCCTGGCTGGGGGAAAGCCTGGAAAACACGGAATGGAATTCTGAACGGATCTGTTCCCTGCCCCTGTTTCCGGGCATGACCGAAGACGATGTGGATGATGTAGTAGAAGCTATAAAGGATGTGTTGAAGAGATGAGCGGAAAACCTCATGTATCGCTGGTGGTTCCTTCATATAATGAAGAGGCGACCCTTGAAGAGTTTATAGCCAGATGCCTTAAGGCGTGCGAAGCCATGGAAAAATCCTTTGAAATAATAATCGTAGACGACGGCAGCACAGACGCCTCCGAGGACATTATAAGGCATGCCGCCGATTCCAATTCCGGCAGGGTATTCGGAATTATCCTGAACAGGAATTACGGCCAGCATGCAGCGGTAATGGCGGGTTTTGCCGGGGCGAGGGGCCGGATAGTGGTAACGCTGGATGCCGATCTTCAGAATCCCCCTGAGGAGATACCCGGAATCGTGAACGTTATGGAGAAGGGTTTCGACGTGGTCGGTACGGTCCGGGTTTCGAGGCAAGACAGCCTTTTTCGAAAATTTGCCTCCCATCTTGTCAACAGGGCCGTCAGAAAATCTACCGGTGTCATGATGAGTGATTACGGCTGCATGCTGAGGGCCTATGCCAGGCCCATCGTGGACGCGATGCTCAAGTGTCCTGAAAGAAGCACCTTCATACCGGTTCTTGCCAACGGTTTTGCTCGCAATGCAACGGAAATAGAGGTCAAACACTGCAAACGGAACGGCGGGACCTCCAAGTACAGCCTCTGGGAATTAATAAATCTCCAGTTTGATCTTCTTACCTGCATGACAACCTTTCCTCTCAGACTCCTAAGCGTGCTTGGAGGCGTTATGTCGGCCCTGGGTGGGGGTTTGGGAGTCGCATTGCTTGCCCTTCGTTTGTATCACGGACCAACCTGGGCCGCCCAGGGGGTGTTCACCCTTTTTGCCGTCCTTTTCATGTTTATCGGAGCCCAGTTTGTGGGCATGGGCCTTCTCGGGGAATATATAGGGCGAATATATCAGGATGTTAGGGCAAGGCCCCGGTATTTCGTAAAAGAAGTGGTTGGGGCAAGGCAATAGCAGGAAAAGAAAAAATATAAATTTAATCCGGGAGCATTAAATATGAAAACCGTGGTTTTTGCGTATCACACAATCGGCTGCATAGGCATAGACGCCCTTCGCAGGAATGGATTTCAGGTCCACGCGGTCTTTACCCACAAGGACAGCCGTGAAGAAAACATCTGGTTTAAATCGGTCGCCGAACACGCCGCCCTCCGCGATATACCCGTATTCGCACCGGAAGATATCAATCATCCTTTATGGGTTGAAAAGATTAAAGAATTGGAACCGGATATAATATTTTCCTTCTACTACCGCAATCTGGTCGGAAAGGAGATCCTCGATATCCCGTCTCAAGGCTGCCTTAATCTGCACGGGTCGCTGCTTCCCGGATACCGCGGCAGATGCCCTATCAACTGGGCCATAATCCATGGTGAGGAAGAAACGGGCGTAACCCTTCACTATATGACACCGGAGCCCGATAAAGGCGATATCGTAAGTCAGGAAAGATTCCCCATATCCGACGAGGATACCGCAAAAACGGTTTTTGGAAAGGCGGAAGAGGCCTCGGCAAGGATGCTGGATAGAATTCTTCCGGACATCAGGGACGGCAGAGTCCACCGGATAAGTCAGGATAATTCCAGGGCGACCTATTTCGGAGGCAGATGTCCTGAAGATGGAGAAATCTCCTGGAAAAATTCGGCGCCGGCAATAAGAAACCTTGTGAGGGCCGTGGCGGATCCATATCCGGGCGCCTTCAGCTATGTGAGAAACAGGAAATGCATGTTCCAGGCTGTTACTGCTTTGCCTATTGCAGATGAGAAGGCATCTCCAGGCGCTGTCATATCAACGGACCCGTTGCTGATCGCGGCTTCGGAAGGGTCGGTGAGAATTGATATTTGCCAGCCCGCCGGTTCCGTTTGTATGACCGGAAGGCAGCTTTCCAGAGAACTGGGACTGGTAAAGGGTATGCGCTTCGGAGCCTGCGCCGATAAACGGATGGAGGGGAAGAGAAAGAAAAATGTCCTCATCCTGGGTGTGGACGGATTTATCGGGAACGCTTTGACCGAGAGGCTGCTTGATTCAGGCAGGTACAGGGTTCATGGCCTTGATTTAAACTCCGGATCCATATCGCGATTTTTGGCCAGGAAGGATTTCCATTTTTTCGAGGGTGATATTTCCATCCACAGGGAATGGATCGAATACCAGATAAAGAAGTGCGATGTCGTGATCCCCCTTGTGGCAATCGCCACGCCGATTGAATACACCAGAAATCCCCTGAAGGTATTCCACCTTGATTTTGAGGAAAACCTGAGGATTGTCCGTTACTGCGTCAAGTATGGGAAAAGGATTGTCTTCCCCTCCACATCCGAGGTCTACGGCATGAGCGAGGAAGACGAGTTCAATGAGGATAGTTCCTCACTGGTTCTTGGACCCATCAGGATGCAGAGATGGATCTATTCATGCAGTAAACAGCTCCTCGACAGGGTTATCTGGGCCTATGGTCAGGAAAAAGGGCTACAGTTCACGCTTTTCCGCCCCTTTAACTGGATAGGCCCGAGACTCGATAGCCTCGACTCTGCCCGCATAGGCAGTTCAAGGGTCATTACCCAGCTTGTCCTTAACCTGGTGGAAGGCTCCCCCATACAGCTCGTAGATGGAGGTCTTCAGAAACGCTGCTTTACTGATGTCTCAGAGGGAGTGGAATGCCTCAAGAGAATCATCGATAATGACAACGGGGTCTGCAACGGTCAAATTATCAACATAGGAAACCCTGAAAATGAGTTGAGCATCAGGGATCTTGCCCGGTTGCTTCTGGAGAAATTCAATAAACACCCTCTGCGTTCCCTTTTCCCTCCCTTTGCAGGATTCCAGGAGGTTGAAAGCGGGGTCTATTACGGAGCAGGGTATCAGGATCTTCAGCACAGAAGACCCAGCATCAAAAACGCGAGGAGGCTCGTCAAATGGGCACCTGTGGTGGACCTGGGGACCTCCGTGGAGCGGACCCTTGATTTTTTTCTCAGGCAGGCCGCCGGGGTCAAGGTGGTGAAAAAGGATCTGAAGCGACCGATTCAACCTGTCTTGATTCGTTCTTTTTCCGCCGGGACTCTGCCCCAGGATTGCCTTCCATGAATATAGGCCTCAGGATAGATGTGGATACCCTTAGAGGCACCAGATATGGTGTGCCTTCACTTTGCAGGGTGCTGGCGGCCCACTCGGTCAGGGCGACATTTTTTTTCAGCGTCGGTCCAGATAATATGGGCCGCAATCTGTGGCGACTCCTGAACCCGGCCTTTTTGTCAAAGATGCTCAGGACGGAGGCCTCAGACCTTTACGGCTGGGACATCCTTTTAATGGGAACATTGGGTCCAGGGCCCCTGATATGGAAAAGAACCGCCGACGTCATTCATGCCGCCGCAAAAGAGGGCCACGAGGTCGGTCTTCATGCATGGGATCACTACCGCTGGCAGAGGTACATAGAAAAAATGGATGCCCTTGAGATCTTTAGAGGGCTTGAAACGGGCTTTAAGATCCTGACCGATATTACGGGGAGTCCCCCTGTCTGTTCCGCAGCGCCTGCCTGGAAATGTACGGATGAGGCCCTCCGTGCAAAGAGTGGGCTCCCATTTCTTTTTAACAGCGACTGCAGGGGTAAAAGCGTTTTTCTGCCGGTTCCCGAATCCCCCCATGCGGTTCAGCCGCAGATACCGGTAACCCTGCCGACCTATGACGAGGTCATAGGAAAGGATGGCATAACTGATTCAAACTATAATGATTACCTGCTGTCTCTGATAAGTGAAGAAGGCATTAATGTCCTGACCATCCACGCGGAAGTGGAGGGAATCGCCCGTCTGAAGCTGTTCGGTTCCTTCATGAAAAAGGCCCGGGAAAAAGGTGTGACCTTCTCTACCCTGGGAGACCTGCTGCCGTTGATGGGTGATTTGAATAGTCACCACATAGAAAAAAAGGAATTTTCAGGAAGAGAGGGATGGGTATCGGTTCAGATGGAAAGAAAAGAAGTGAAGGATAAAAGGGCGTGAAAAGATATTTAATGCAGGCCATATTGATTTTTTTGCTGATCTATATGCTGCCTCTCGGATTTCGCCCTCTTATAGCACCTGATGAGGTTCGTTATGCCGAGATCCCCAGGGAGATGCTCGACACGGGAGACTGGGTGGTTCCGAGATTGAACGGCGTCGACTATTTTGAAAAACCGGTATTCGGATATTGGATTAATGCCGTTTCCATCTCCCTTCTGGGTGAGAACGCCTTTGCAGTTCGTCTTCCTTCCGCCGTTGCCGCGGCGCTTGCGGCGCTGGCGCTTTTTTTGTTTATGAAGAGGTTTTGCCTTGATCGCCTTGCTTCGGCATTCACCGCGCTGATTTTTCTCACTTTCATGGAGGTGAATCTTGTAGCAACGATCAACGTACTTGACAGCGCTTTTTCTCTATTTATGACAGGCGCGCTCGTATTATTTTTTTCCGGGCACATGGAAGGGAACGTAAGAAAGAGGAACGCTTTTCTGGCATTGGCCGGAGTCATGTGCGGGCTTGGCTTTCTTACAAAAGGATTCATAGCCTTTGCTATTCCCCTGTGCGTGGTAGTGCCCTTTATCATATGGGAGGGCCGTTTTAAGAAATCTTGCGTTTTTCTGGCTGTTCCGGCGGCGTTTGCGTGCATTATCGCGCTGCCATGGTCTGTAATGGTGCATTTGAGGGCCCCCGATTTCTGGAATTATTTTTTCTGGACCGAACACATACATCGTTTTTTTTCCTCCGGCGCACAGCATGCGTCCCCTTTCTGGTATTTCATACCGGTAATCCTGGCAGGGGCCCTGCCATGGATCTTTCTGCTGCCGTCCGCCCTTGCAGGAGTGAAGAAAAGGGGAACCGATCCGATTATGCGTTTTGCCCTTTGCTGGCTTCTGCTTCCATTTATTTTTTTCTCGGCTTCAAGCGGAAAACTCGGCACCTATATATTGCCCTGTTATCCGCCCCTTGCCATTGTTATGGCAATGGGATTGATTTCATACCTTGAAGATCCCGGAGGAAAACTCTTCAGGGGCTCTATCGCAATTTTCATCCTCATGCTCGGTATTGCAGCGGCAGGCCTTGGAGTAATGGAGATGCCGGGCCTGTTTGACCGGCCCCCATATAACGAGGCTGAAACATGGAAGTGGATTTTATTGATTATGGGGTTGTTTTTGTGGATTACATTCCTTCTTCTGGTCCTAAAGACCTCGAAAACTGGAAAAAAAATCGTCCTGTTCAGTGCGGCCCCTCTGATTTTTATGGCAATCGCACAAGTGAGCCTGCCCGGTAGCTACGAAGAAAAAAAGGCCCCCGGCAGATTCCTTCTTGAGCACGCAGACAGGATAGGCCCTGATACCCTTATTGTGACCAATGATATTGAAAGGGCCGTGTGCTGGTATTACAAACGAAATGATGTCTACGTGCTAGGAGGGGCGGGGGAGCTGACCTATGGCATGAAAAAATCAGGATCAAGGCTTCTGGATATGGAGGGCCTGGCGGATCTTATCTCCGAGTCCGGACCGAAAAGGCATGTGGCCCTTATTATCAAAAGCGACCTGTACAAGATATGCAGGCAAAAGCTCCCGAAACCTATGTTTGAAGATATTCAAGCGCGTTTTGCATTTGCACAGTTCTGATAACATATTTCCAGAGATTCTGTGATGAGCCTGTTTTCCGGAAAACTCAAGGTCCTTTTCGGTATCTGCCTGGGGGCCGCCTTTCTTGTAATTGCCTTTTACGGCCTGGACTGGGTGCAATTAAGACATGCCTTCGGGCGTGTCCACTGGCGGATGTTTGTCGCTGCAGTGGCAGTGGTATTTTTGAGCCATCTGATTCGTGCCCTTCGCTGGAAATATCTTCTCAATGCCGTTAAGCCCATTCCTCTGAATCAACTGTTCTCAGCCCTTCTTATAGGTTATTTCGTCAACGGCCTTCTGCCCGCGCATCTGGGGGAAATAGCCAGGGCGGGGGTTGCGGCAGGAAAGGGGGGCGTCAGGACCTCCACGGTGCTTGGAACGATCCTGCTTGAACGAATTATCGACGCTCTCTCACTCTTCGGTCTGATCGTGACGGCCATGCTGCTCAGTCCTTTACCCGACTGGGTCGAGAAAAGCGGTTATGTCATATTCATTAGCGGGATCTGCATGCTGGTCAGTCTCGTAGTAATAAAGTCCTTTCCTTTGCTCCGCGGAAAAATTTTGGCGTTGCTTCTCAAACCTCTTCCCGGTTCTTTTTCAGCCCGGACAGAACATGCGATATCAGGTTTTTGCCTTGGTATCCGCAACCTGAAGAGGAGAAGAGACTGGCTTATTGTACTGCTCCAGACTTGCCTCATATGGATCTGTTATTGGGCGGTGATGCTTATCGGCTTCCATACGCTTGAAATGGACCGCCTTTTCACCCTGGGCGGAGTGGCCGCCTTGGTTTGCCTGGTAACTTCCACTATAGGCGTGGCAGTGCCGTCAAGCCCCGGATATGTGGGCACCTACCATCTGCTGTGTCAGATTTCGCTTATTTATTTCGGAGTTCCAAGGGAGGAAGGTCTGGCCTACGGCATTGTGGTTCACGCGATAAATTTCTTGCCAGTAACGGCAGTCGGCTTTATGTTGACGCTTAAAGAAGGTCTGTGGCGATTCACCAAGAAGACCGGCTACGGCTCAAAATCGATGATCGTAGGGACGCAGTATAAAGATGATTAAAGGACGTTACTTTCGCCAGTATTCAGGGGTCATAAGGACTATTACCGTGTAGATCTCGAGCCTGCCTAAAAGCATGCAGAACAGGAGCACCCACTTGCCGATAAAGGGTATGGACTGGTAGTTTTTGACAGGGCCCACGATTCCAAGGCCGGGGCCTATGTTTCCGATTGAGGCTGCAACCGAGGATATGGCCGAGACAAGGTCGAGACCCAGCGCCGCCATTATAATGGCGGCGGCAATGAACAGCCCCATATAGAGTATGAAAAATCCCCAGATACTGCTCATGACGTCCTGCGGGACCGCCTTTCCACCCAGTTTTACCGGTGTCACCGCGTGCGGGTGAACGATCCTGAATATCTCCCTGAACCCATGTTTCAGGAGCAGCATAACGCGCATAGTCTTTATGCCCCCTCCGGTGGATCCTGCCATGGCCCCGAGGAACATGCACATGAGAAGAATGAATTTGGAAAAAGAGGGCCAGACATCATAGTCGGCCGTCACAAAACCGGTGGTGGTTATTATGGAACTGACCTGAAAAGCGGCATATCGAAAGGCCTTTCCCAGGGAATCATAGACCGGTCCGTAGATGTCGAAGGTGATGACAAGGACAAACAGGGCTACTATAACAAAGAAGACCTTTAATTCCGCGTCCCTGCCGAATTTCCTGAAATCTCCCTTAAGAAGCCTGTAATGGAGTGAAAAATTGATTCCCGCGGCAAGCATGAAAAGGATTACCACCCAATCATAGTATTGATTGTTGAACTGGGCCATGCTGGCGTTTTTTGTAGAGAAACCGCCGGTAGGCAGCGTGCAGAAGCTGTGGCATATGGAATCAAAGACGCTCATCCCCCCGAATTTCAGCAGCAGTATCTCAAGGACCGTGATTAAGACGTAGACCTTCCAGAGGCTTTTGGCGGTCTCGGATATCCTCGGTTTGAGCTTGTCGACAACAGGGCTGGGGATCTCCGCCTTGTAAAGCTGCATGCCGCCCACTCCCAGGTATGGGAGGATCGCTATGGACAGTACGATTATACCCATGCCACCAAGCCACTGGGTCTGGCTTCGCCAGAACAGGATACCTTCAGGAAGCCTTTCTATGTCGTTTAATATGGAGGCCCCTGTGGTGGTAAAGCCTGATACCGATTCAAAATAGGCATTGGTGAAATCAGGAATCGAGCCGGATAACAGGTAGGGGAGGGTGCCGAACAGGGCAGCCATGACCCAGCCCAGGGTCACGATAGCCACACCGTCTCGGTGATTCATCTGGGTGCTGTTTTTTCCCCATGAGCAGATAAAGAGCATAAGGCCGAAAAGGGTCGTTACGGTCAATGACCATAGAACGGGAAAGGTGCTTCCATCCCTGTAGATTACGCTGACCAGCAGTGGGGCCGCCATGGAGATGCCGAGAAATATGAGCAGGATTGCTGTAAATCGGGCAATAACCTTGTAGTGCATTAAAAATACTCCAGCTTTACCGTGAGCAGCTTCTCCAGCCTCGGCAGCACCTTTCTGGCGGCAAATATTATAAGCCTGTCATTCGGCCTTACTATACTGTCGCCCTTCGGGATGATTATTTCATCCCCCCGTACGATCGCCCCGAGGATCGCACCTTTGGGAAATTTTACCTTGTGGAGCGGTATATTTACAATGTCTGACGTCTCAAGGGCTTCGGCCTCTATAGCCTCTGCGTACTCTCCTTTCAGAGGCGCCACCGAGATGACCTTTCCCTTTCTTATATACTGAAGGATGGCCCTTATGGCGGAGAGCCTGGGACTCAGAACGGTGTCTATGCCGATAGTTGAGAGAAACGGGATATAGCTGAGTTTGCTTACGCGGGTTATGGTCCTTTTTACCCCCAGCCCCTTTCCGAGAAGTGAGATCAGGATGTTGCTTTCCTCGTCTCCCGTCACGACGACAAGAAAATCCGTCCCCTGGATGTTTTCCTCCTGGAGCAGTTCCTTGTCGGTTCCGTCTCCCTCAATCACAACCACCCGTTCCAGTGTCTCGGCAAGCTTTGAGCAGTTGTCGGTGTCCTTATCGATTATTTTCGCATTTATCCTGGTCTTGTCCAGGGCTGCGGCGAGTGCCGAGCCGGTCTGTCCCGCGCCGATTATTATGACCCTTCTCAGTGTCTCTTCATGCGGGCAGAAGATCTTTGTCACCTGGTCAAGCCCGTCACTTCTTACCACCACATAGACCAGATCGTCGGTCTGAATCGTGTCCTCACCGCTGGGGATTATTACCTGGCCTTCCCTGACGATAGCCCCTATGAGAGGCTTCTCCTCAAGTTCTTTCAGGGAGAGGAGGTCACTTCCGGCAAAAGGGGAGTCCTTGCAGATATTAAACCCTATGAGTTTTACCCTGCCGTCGGCGAAATTTATAACCTCGCTTGCCCCAGGCACCTCCATGAGATCCAATACCAGATCGACCATTTCCGACTGGGGATTTATGATGTGGTCAACGCCAAGGAGTTCCTTGTCAAAGAGGTCTTTTTCCGCCAGGTATTCCCAGTTTCTTATACGCGCGACCTTGATCATGTAATGGTTGAGATGGCGGGCCAGCAGGCAGGCGATAAGATTCACCTCGTCGCTGTCTGTGGCGGCAACCAGCATGTCCGCCTCTTTTATGCCTGAGTCCTTTAAAACATTGGGACTGGTGCCCGATCCCAGAAATGCCTGCACATCCAGGTGATCATTGATGCGCCTTATCTTTTGAGGATCCTTGTCGATAAGGACGACATCCTGATTTTCCTCGGATAACCTTTGAGCGATGTGAAAACCGACCTCACCGGCGCCGACTATTATTATTTTCACGGGCCTTCTCCTTAAAATGAGCTTTTCGGTTGGAATATTTAATGGAGGTAGAGAAAAAAGTCAATGTTTATGCTTTCCATGGGGACGATGAGACGGATGCGAAACCGTTTTCAAATAGATATTTCAAGATGGGGGTATCATGGGCTTTGGCCCAAATACAGCGTCTATTTAGATATCTGAATGAAAATCAGTGGATTTGGGATAATTGCCTGTATATCAAGCGCCCTAGTTACCTGTGGACAATGCATCCCCACGATGCTATAAAATCACGTTTAAACATCTTAGTTACAACTGCAGGTGCTTCAATAAAATATCCGGATATAAAAGGAAAAACCGACGATATATGGCAGATACAATAAATGAACAAGATGAGAAGACCCTATTCAAAGAATATGTGGACCGATTTCCTGAAGCAGGCGTCCTTGTCGTAGGCGATATCATAGTGGACGAATATGTGTGGGGAGACGTATCAAGGATTTCTCCTGAGGCGCCCGTTCCCGTCGTGGATGTCCGCCGTGAGACAAGGATGTGCGGAGGCGCGGCAAACGTCATCTACAATCTGGCAAGTATGGGGGCAAGTCCTGTCCTGTGCGGGGTTGTGGGAGAAGACGCGGACGGTAATTATCTCCTTAACAAGATAAGGGAACTGGGCCTTACCACAAAGGGGATAATATGCGAAAAAGGAAGGCCCACGAGCATAAAGACAAGGATCGTGGCGCATAATCAGCAGGTGGTCAGGTTTGACAGGGAAAGCAGAAACAGGATAGCCCCTGAAACCACCGAAGGCATCCTTTCGGTCATCAGGGACCGGCTTGATCATATTGATGCGATAATAGTGTCCGACTATGGCAAAGGGGTTATTTCAACCCCGCTGATGAGAGGGCTGAGAGAACTTATGAAAGAGGCATCTGATCTGCCTGTCATAATAACGGTTGATCCCAAGACCGGTAATTTCGAACATTATAAGGGTGTCGATGCCATTACCCCGAATCATCATGAAGCAGGGAAATACTGCGGTTTTGAGATCGTGGATCATGAAAGCCTCGTGCGGGCGGGCAATCAGATGCTTGAGGAACTGGAATGCCGCTCCGTGCTGATAACTCAGGGAAGTGAAGGTATGACGCTTTTTGAAAGAGGCATGGACCCTGTGCATATCCCCACCATGGCAAAAAAGGTGTTTGACGTGACCGGCGCGGGTGATACCGTGATAGGGACTCTTTCTCTGGGGCTTGCATCCGGGCTTGATCTCAAGTCTTCGGCAATCCTTGCAAACCTTGCCGCCGGGATAGTGGTGGGAGAAGTGGGAACATCCGTTGTCAGGGCGGATCAGCTCAAAACGGCGGTAAACGGGACCAGGGTTCCATGATCGAGTGCCAACCTGAAAAGAAGAGGAAGGATACATGAGCCGACCAGACGAACCGGTCCCCGTCAAGCTTGTATCGAGTATTTTCGGACCTGAGGCATCATTGGTCGACAAGGTCTGCCGGCGGCTTTCAGAGGTCTTTTCGCCTGTGGAAAGCAAGAGCGAGATGCTCTTTTTTGACAGGACAAGGTACTATGAGAGGGAAATGGGGTGGCCGCTTTACAGGCGATTCGTTTCATTCCGTGACCTTGTCCCCCCTGAAAGGCTTGTCGATATAAAGCTTGAGACCAACAGCCTGGAAAAACGATACATGGAAAAGGGAAGCCGCGGCGTCAATATAGACCCGGGATATATATCGGCTGAAAGGCTTATCCTTGCCACAGGCAAAAACTATATCCACAGGGTCTATCTTTCAAAAGGGATTTTCGCGGATCTGACCCTGATCTTTCAAAAGGGCAGCTTTGTGCCTCTGAAATGGACCTATCCTGATTATGCTGATAAGGAAATTATTGCGTTTTTTAACGATATCAGGGACAGGTACATGAATCAGGTTCGTGAACTGCGCATGGTAACCGACCTGGATGAGGCGATCGGACCTGCCGGGTGAATGAGCGGCATTTTAGGTTGCAAGGCAATCTGTTGTTTGTTGATATGTGAGTTTACCCTGCTGATGGATAATATAAAGGATTCAAGGGTTGAAGGGGTCGAGGATCCAGGTGTTGGAGCCGTTTTCCTCTTTTCTCGCGTTTCATGTCTTTCTGGCCGATGCATAAGGCCTCCGGCACCGTCACTCTTTTTCCGGCCTTCTCTATCCCTTACGGAAAAGTGACCTCATCCCCTGGCTTTTGCGAGTGTCGCCTTAGCTGATAGGGCATCCGGGAAGAAAAGCCCGGTCTGCGGTCACTGGAAACGCCTGTGGTATTTTTTTGTGAGATAAGGCCGGAAAAAAAGCCCCGGCACCTGCGCTCGTTCGTAAGGCAAGCAGGAATATGGGAAGACGGTCAAAGGCCTTTTCCTCTTTTCTCGCGTTTCATGTCTTTCTGGCCGATGCATAAGGCCTCCGGCACCGTCACTCTTTTTCCGTCCTTCTCTATCTCTAACGGAAAAGTGACCTCAGCCCCGGGCTTTTGCGAGTGTCGCCTTAGCTGATAGGGCATCCGGGAAGAAAAGCCCGGTCTGCGGCCACTGGAAACGCCTGTGGTATTTTTTTGTGAGATAAGGCCGGAAAAAGAGCCTCTGCACCTGCGTCTGTGCGCCGGCAAACAGGGGTATAAGAATCGGCAGGGGGTATAACAGACTGCCTGATGAAGGGAGATATGATAATTTGATCAAAAGCATGACCGCCTACGGAAGGGCTGAGCTGAAACATGGAGACAATCTGTATGTTGCCGAAATAAAAGGGGTAAACAACAGGTACTGTGATGTGGTATTGAGGATCCCGCGCAAGTTTCAACAGCTGGAAAAGGACCTGAAAGGCCTTATTTCTTCCCGCATCAGAAGGGGCCGTATCGAAACGACCATTCAGACGGCAAACGGAAGCGGCGAGGCCCCATACAGCCTGGAGCTCAACCTGCCGCTCGCCGATGCCTATTTAAAGATATTCAGGCAGCTGGCCGATCATTTCGGGATCGATGAAAAGATCAATATTGACACACTGCTGCAGCTCAAGGACCTGCTTCTGTTCAAACCTGAAGAAGTGGATCTGGAAGAAGAAAGGCCCTGTCTCATGGAGGTCCTTGACAAGGCACTCGATTCATTCGAAGAGATGAGGGCACTGGAGGGTGCTGAAATAGAAAAGGATTTCATAAGAAGACTGGGGCTTGTTGAGCAGTATCTCGGGGAGATCCATAAACGGGCGCCTCAGGTCGTGGAGGAATACTCCATAAGACTTAAGGAAAATATTAATAAAATGACTCAAGATATAGAAATAAATGAAGAAAAAATATATCAAGAAGTGGCTTTTTTTGCCGAGAGATCCGATATAACCGAGGAGATCGTACGAATAAGAAGTCATCTCAAACAGTTCGGTTCTTTTCTCCAGGTAGATGACGCGATGGGAAGGAGGCTCGATTTTCTTCTCCAGGAGTTCAACAGGGAAGTCAATACGATCGGTTCAAAGGGCTCCGACGCCCTGATCTCCAAGTATGTGGTGGAGATGAAGGCGGAGCTGGAAAAAATCAGGGAACAGGTACAGAATGTGGAATGAAAGGAGATATTAAATGAGTCCAAGTCTTGTAAGCATCGGCTTCGGCAACTCGATCGTGTCCAAGCGTGTCATAGCCATTATTTCACCAAATGCAGCTCCCATAAGGAGACTCCGGGACGAGGCCAGGGAAGAAAAGCGGCTGATAGACGCAACTCAGGGAAGGCGCACCCGGTCCGTCATAATAACCGACAGCAATCATGTCATACTTTCAGCCATTCAATCCGAGACCATTGCCCAGAGGTTCAGTCCTAACTGCACTATTACAAAGGAAGATCTGGAACTGTAGATATGAAAGGCAGGCTTTTTGTGATTTCGGCTCCTTCCGGAGCCGGAAAATCAACGGTAATAGGGGCCTTAAGAAAGCGGGCCTTAAATCTGGGCTATTCGGTATCCCATACAAGCAGGAGGCCGAGGGGGTCGGAGTCTGAAGGGAAGGAGTACCATTTCGTGGATCGGGAGACCTTTGAGCGGATGGCCTCTCAAGGTGAATTCGTGGAATGGGCAAGGGTCTATGACGATCTGTACGGCACTTCCTTTTCAGCCCTTGACGAACAGATGGAAAGCGGGGTTGATATGCTGCTGGATATCGATCCTCAGGGGGCGAAAAACATAAAGAGTAATTACGTGGATAGTGTCCTCATATTCCTTCTGCCTCCATCCCTTGAAATCCTGGAAAGGCGTCTCAAAGGAAGGGGTACGGATGCGGAAGAGGTAATCGAGAGAAGAATGAAAAAGGCCTCGGATTCCATAAGGGATTGTCTCTGGTACGATTATCTCGTCATCAATGATGAGCTTGAAAAGGCGGTAAAGGAAATCAGCTCCATCATAATCTCCGAAAGATGCAGATCCGGCCATAGACGCGACAAAATAAAAAGGCTTTTTCCTCTCCTGTTTTAACCTGAAAACATCCTTTCCGGGAGGTCTTAAAATCGAAAGATCAGATGATCAGGTCGTACCCGGTTTTCACGGGGTCATCGAGTGCTTGGATAAGATCCCTTCAAGGGTCAGGGAGATCTGGATCGCCCGGGACAAGAGATCTGAAAGGGCGGGCCGGCTGGTTCGGCTGTGCAAGGAAAGAGACGTCTCCGTCAGGTTCAGGAGTAGCGCCGAGATAAAGAGGCTGTTCCCTGACATATCTCATCAGGGCTACATCGCCCTTGTGGACAGTTTCAGGTACAGGGAGCTGGATGAGATCGCTCAGGCAGGGATTCAGGAAGGCAATGCTCTTATAATAGCGCTTGACCATATCACCGACGAAGGCAATCTGGCTTCGATCATACGCACGGCTGCCTTTTTCGGGGCTCAGGGTCTGGTAATTCCGAAAGACCGTTCCGCAGGTGTCAGTCCAAGAGTGGCAAAACGCTCCGCCGGCGCTTCGGTATGGCTCCCCATCGCCAGGGTTGTGAATCTCGGAAGGGCACTGGATATATTGGATAAGAGAGATTTCTGGATAGTCGGAACCGGAGGCGAGAGCCCTGAAACCATACATGGGTTTGACTGGCGTCGAAATCTGGTGCTGGTACTTGGAAATGAAGAAAAGGGGCTTACAAAGGGGATCAGAAAGCGCTGTCATAAGGTCCTGTCCATTCCGGGCCGGGGAGGTCTTGATTCCTTAAATGTGGGTGTTGCCGCCGGTGTGGTCCTTTCCGAGATAGCGAGACAGAGAAAACCGGCATGACCCGTTAATGCCGGGGCAGGGATGAGATTGAGCCGTGGTTATAAAGAAATGATTCAGGACAGCGGGAATTTTTCAAGGGCACCAGATGTGAGCAGCGCCTTGATAAGCGCGCAGAGCGGCAGGCCCACCACGTTCGTGTACGATCCTGAGATCCCCTCTACCATAAATGAGCCGAGTCCCTGTATGGCGTAGCTGCCCGCCTTGCCGAAAGGCTCGCCCGATCTTATATACAGGTCTATCTCATCTGTTTCAAGCTCCTTTAGGCGTACCATTGTCGTGACGGTTTCTGAGTGACAAACAGCTCCTTCGGGGTCAAGAAGACAGAAACCGGTTATCACCCTGTGCTCCCTGCCGCTCAGCGATTCGAGCATCAGGCGGGCATCCCGACTGCCGGCAGGCTTTCCCAGGATTTGGCCGTCGATGACAACGACCGTATCAGCCCCAAGTGTCCAGGCTCCCGAGGTTCGGGCAAATACGTCCGATGCCTTGCCGCGGGCCAGGATGAGGCTCAGATCCTCCGGAGTGCCGCAACCGTTTTCTTTCTCATCTATGCTGCTGACTACCGTCTTGAAAGGTATGTGCACCTGCGAAAGCAGGCTCTTGCGCCTGTCCGACGCAGAGGCCAGAATCAGCGGGGTGTTTTTTGTTATTGTCTTTGAACTCTTAATATGCGGACCTCCCTAAAGGACTTGATCAAGCCTGAAAAGCCTCCTGGTATTCTCCGAGGTCTCGGCGCAGAGCAGCTCGTAGTCAATCCCCCTGAGCCTGGCGATTTCCCCGGCAGTATGAGTTACATACAACGGTTCGTTCCTTTTGCCCCTTTTGGGCACGGGCGCCAGAAACGGGGCATCGGTTTCCACAAGCATATGCTCCAGCGGGATCCCTGACGCGACCTCCTTGATGGTGGCGGCATTCTTGAATGTCACGGTGCCGGGTATGGAGATAAGATAGCCCAGATCCATAAATATGCGGGCCAGCTCAGGATCGCCTGAGAAACAGTGTATGACCCCGAGATTTTCACCCTTTCCATATCTTTTCAGCATGGACAGTGTATCATCATGGGCATCCCTGTTGTGAATTATAACCGGTAAGCCCACATCCCTTGCCCTTGCCAGCTGCCGGTCGAATGCCCTTATCTGGTCCTGCCTGGGTGAGCGGTTTCTGAAATAGTCGAGGCCTATTTCACCCCATGCGACTACCTTGCGCCTTGACGCCAGCTCCGCCAGTTTATCCAGGACCTCTTTGCCGCATGATTTGCTCTCGTGCGGGTGAACCCCGACCGTTGCGAAGACGGATCGGTTTTCCTCGGCAAGTTCAATCGCCTTTACAGAGCTTTCAAGATCGGTCCCCACTGTTACGATGTGCGTAAGACCGCCCTCAAGAGCCCTTTCGATTACCTCTGAACGGTCTTCGTCAAAATCTTCCATGTCAAGATGTGCGTGACTGTCTATGATCATTATTATATTACCTCTGTTTCATTATAAGACCCGGTTTTTTTGGCCGGGCTCGATAAAACAGCTCTTTCCTGATGGACCGGGAAAGTTACTAGAGTTACTAGAGTTACTAGAGTGACTAAAGTGACTAAAGTGACTAAAGTGACTAAAGTTAAGAGTGCCGTAAAATTACGGAACCGCTGCTCCTTTTTTAAAGGTGGCACAGGAGCCCTTTGGTCCAGGCATCCTGGCTCCCTGCATAGCGCCCCGTCCTCTTTCAGGGGGGAGCCAATGGCCGGGATTTGATCTTTCAGGCTACGGTGAAGATCCGAGATATAGTGTAAGTATAATGGTTTGGCAAATAAATATGTTGCATATTCTGTATTTTTTTTTACAATTGGATGCGATATCATACTTTATCGGCCTCTATTAAAAGGTAATTATTATGGCTGTATCTCTCAAAAAAACAGATGATTTAGATTCAAACGACAAGCCTATCGAGCAGCAACTCGAGTATCAGAAGAGGCTTAACAATATCACTCATCGAATCCATGCTGCCACTGATACGAATGATATCCTCCTTAACCTGCAGGAAGAGATCCTGAGCTTCTTTGATGCCGACAGGATAACCGTTTATGTAGTGGACGGCATAAGAAGGCAGATCGTTTCAAAGTTCAAGACTGGTAACGAGGTGAGCGAGATCCGCGTGAATATCTCAAACGATAGCATCGCCGGTTTTTGCGCATCAACCGGAAAGGTAATAAACATAGGTGATGTAAACGATGTCGAAGAACTTCGGAACATAAGCATCCCCATGAAGTTTGACCGCAGCTGGGATGAAAAGACCGGGTACAAGACCCGGCAGATGCTTGCGGCCCCAATTATGTACGACAGGTACCTCCTGGGTGTTATCCAGCTGATAAACAAGAGGAGCGGGGAGCGGTTCACGGGCGATGATGAAAATGCCGTCCAGGATATCGGTAAGGTCCTGGGGATCGCCTTTTTCAAAAACCAGAAGGCGACCAAGAAAAGCAAGCCCACCAAGTTCGACTTCCTTATTTCGAACAATATCGTAAGCGGCAAGGACCTGTCCGAGGCCATGATCCGGGCCAGGAAGGGGAAAAGGACGGTGGAGTCCGTCCTGATAAGTGATTTCAAGGTATCCAAGCAGGACATAGGCAAATCGGTTTCCACTTTTTACAACACCAGGTTCATCCCGTATGACGACAAGATGGTAATACCCGGCGAACTCCTTAAAGGCCTCAGGGTAAGCTATCTGAAAAGCAATGTCTTTGTTCCTGTCTCCGAGTCGGACAACAGGGTTACTGTTGTACTTGAAAATCCCAATTACCTGCCGGCCCGTGATGCGGTAAAAAGGATGATGCCCGACAAGAAATTTGAGTATTGTGTCTCTCTCAAAGAGGATATCTTCAAGATTATCGATCTCTTTTTCGACGTCAAGAGAACGGATCTGCTGAAGGATTCGGGCAGTATCGAGGACATACTGGGGCAGCTGGAAACCGGGGAAGACGAGTACGACGAAGAAATCGAAGGCATGAATGAAGAGGACAGCGCCATTGTCCAGCTGGTCAACAAGATGATCGTGGATGCGGCCAACCGGGGGGCATCGGACATTCATATAGAACCGAGGCAGGGAAAGGCAAATGCGGTAATAAGGATAAGGATCGACGGGGCCTGTCAGGTGTATCAGACCCTGCCCTATACGTTCAAGCGGGCGATCGTTTCAAGGATCAAGATCATGTCGGATCTGGATATCGCGGAAAGAAGGATACCGCAGGATGGGAAGATAAAATTCAGGAGGTTCGCTCCCCTTGATATTGAGCTGCGTGTGGCCACCATCCCCACCGCCGGCCAGAACGAGGATATAGTCATGCGGCTGCTGGCTGCAGGCGATCCCATCCCGCTTGACAGGATGGGTATGAGCAGCAAGACCTATGATTCCCTTGTGGAAATGATTACAAAACCCTACGGTATCGTGCTTGTGGTCGGCCCTACAGGCAGCGGTAAAACCACCACCCTGCATGCGGCACTGGCCCACATAAACAAGCCTGAAACAAAGATCTGGACGGCCGAGGACCCTGTAGAGATAACCCAGGAAGGCTTGCGCCAGGTCCAGGTCGTACCCAAGATAGGGTTTGATTTTGCCACCGCCATGAGGGCCTTTTTGAGGGCTGACCCGGATGTGATAATGGTCGGAGAGATGAGGGATCAGGAGACCGTTTCAACCGGTATCGAGGCCTCTCTCACCGGCCACATGGTTTTCAGCACCCTGCACACGAACAGCGCGCCTGAGACGATCACCAGGCTCCTGGACATGGGTATGGACCCTTTTAATTTCGCCGACGCCCTTCTGGGGGTCCTGGCTCAGAGGCTGGTAAGGACCCTTTGTAAAGACTGCAGGGAAAAATATCACCCGGACAGGGGGGAGTACGACAATCTTGTCAGGGCCTATGCAGGTGATTTCGAGGCCCTCGGATTTGAATATAACGATGATTTCGTCCTCTACCGGCCCAAGGGATGCGACAAATGCGGAAATACCGGTTACCGGGGCAGAACCGGACTGCATGAACTGCTTGTGGGCACCGACGAGATGAAGGCGGCCATCCAGAACAGGGCCAAGATGGAGGACCTGAGGGCGCAGGCCATTAAGGATGGAATGGCCACGCTCCTGCAGGACGGTGTAAGAAAGGTCTGTCTCGGCATAACCGATCTGATTCAGGTAAGAAAGGTCTGCATCAAGTAGCAAGACCGTCCCCCCGGCATCAGGGGTAGATCCCGGGATGAAGCAGCCCCGCGGTCTCATCCAGGCCGAAGAGGAGGTTCATGTTCTGAACCGCGCTTCCAGCCTGCCCCTTTACGAGATTGTCTATCAGACTTACCACGACGAGAGTTCCGGTCCTTTCATCAATATTGAGCGAAAGATTGCAGAAATTGCTGCCTCTGACGTTTACGCTCGCCTGGGGCTTGTCAGGGCCGTATACCCTTATGAACCTGTCTTTTTCGTAAAAGGAGTCGTAGGCCTCTATTACGCCGTTTATATCAATCCCCTGATCCAGCCTGGCGTAAATGGTGGTAAGAATTCCGCGGCAGAGCGGTACTACATGGGGCGTGAAGGTTATGGTTATATCCTCGTCCGCCAGTAGTCCGAGTTCTCTTTCCACTTCATATACATGCTGGTGACCCGAGATCTTATAGGCGTTCATGGTGTCATATCTGGCCGGGTAGTGAAATGTCGGGCTCGGCTTCTTCCCCGCCCCCGATACCCCCGTCTTTGCGTCGCATATTATGCTTTTCCTGTCTATCAACCGGTCCCTGACGGCGGGCGCGATTCCCAGGATACAGCTGACCGCGAAGCATCCGGGGTTCCCGATAAGATCCGATCCTTCGATATCCTTTCTGTGAAGCTCCGCAAGTCCGTAAACCGAACGGGGCAGAAGCGAGGGGGCCGAGTGTTCACCGGAACGCCCGATCCTTTCCGCATAGCCTCTGTATGTATCGGGATCATTGAATCTGAAGTCCCCGCTGTAATCAATGACCCTGGCGCCCTTTTCAAGCCATGCGGACGCCTCTTTCTGCCCGACACCGTCAGGGGTGGCAAAAAATACGACATCAAAATCATCCGGTCTGTTTTTATCTTCAGGGGCCGTGATCGGAAGGTCGCAGAAACCTGTCAGGTGAGGATACAATTCACTTATTGGCCTGCCCACATCCTGCATGTCGATCAAGGCCGCTATCTCCGCATGAGGATGGGCCTGAAGCAGTTCAACGGCCCCGCAGCCTCCGTATCCTCCCGCACCTATTATTCCAACCCTTATCTTTTTCATGCCTGCTTTACCTCTCTTGATCTATTTGAAAAAAGTCAAATTCAGACGATATCGGAGAAAGTTTCTCCCGCCTGTGCGGGACCGTCATACGTTGAATCTGAAATTAATTATATCGCCGTCTTTTACGATGTATTCCTTCCCCTCCAGACGGGCCAGCCCCGCCTTTTTTGCCTCCTGCATGCCGCCGCATTGCCTGAGGTCATCAAATGAGACTACCTCGGCCCTTATAAACCCCTTTTTTATGTCGGAGTGGATTTCTCCGGCCGCATCAAGGGCCGCTGTGCCCTCTGCTATAGGCCATGCCTTTACTTCGTCACTGCCTACGGTAAAAAATGATATCCGGTTAAGCAGCCTGAAAGAACTGCTTATCACCCTGTCCAGGACGGTTTCCCGGATATTATACGCCTCCTTGAATTCTTCCGCCTCCTCCTGCTCCATGGAAGAGATATCCATCTCAAGACGCCCCCGCACTACAAGCATTTCAACCCCTTCAGGCATCTTTTTCCATTCCGGAGGGGCCTCGTCTTCATCGTCATTATTACAGATTATGAGCAGGGGTTTTGCCGAAAGAAAAGTGAATCCCCTGAGCAGCGGGGCCTTGGCCAGTTCCGGCCGGAGGCGAAGAGGGCGCCCTTTTTCAAGGACCTCAATACATCTTTTCAGGAGGTCTTCTTCATCGCCCTCCGGCGTTCTGCCCCTCTTGCGGTCGGCGTCGAGCCTTTCGATGCGTTTTTCAGCAACAAGCAGATCGCTGACTATCATTTCATCCTCTACACGCCGGAAATCATCTTCCGAGGCAGGCATTTCACCACCCATGTTCACGAAATTGCGTACCACATGAAATAACGCATCAGCAGTCCTGAGCTGATTCCATACGCCGCTTTCAGACTTGGACGCAGAAGCGCCTGAAATCTCGGAGGGCAGGAAATATTCTATCTTGGCACGGGTCGTCTTTTTCGGTTTGAACATCCGGCTCAGAAAATCCACCCTCTCATCCATAACCGTAACCGTGGCAACACGGGTGTCGGATCGTCCCGCGGCAGAGTCCAGCTCTCCCCTTGCGCCTGTCAGGGCGGTAAATATAGTCGATTTTCCGGTCTGCAGAAGCCCTGCAATTCCGAGTTTCATGTCACTTATGACCTCTCTTTCATCTAAAAATAACCTGTATGATCAGACAACTCTAAAACTTGATGCCTTTCCTTCGCCTCAGCAGTATATAGATCGCGCCTGTGCCTCCATCATAGGGTCTGGCAGTTGAAAAGGCCAGTACGATTTTTTTCGCGGGACCTTTTCTCAACCAGCCGGGGAGCCTCTCTTTTAAGACAGGGATGTTGTTCTCCGAATTGAGCCCCCTTCCATGAACAACAAGGACGCATCTCAGGCCCCTTCTATGGCTGTTTACCAGAAAATCCCTTATCTTGACTTCAGCCTCCCGCTTATTAAGACCGTGCAGATCCGTATGGTCCTGAATCGGAAAGCGGCCCCTCTTGAGCCTCTGCATAAGTTTTAGGCTGAAACCCTGCACGGATCCCTCTATATATTCATCACTGAATGTGATATCCAGCTCAGCGCTTCCTGTGACAAGGTCGGATAGATGGGCCATGACCTCCATGTCTTCGTCCTTCAGGCCGTGAGAGGGCCTCAGGTTGGGATCAGGTTCCCTGGTCACCAGCTTTTTCCCGCCCGAGATCGGCTTGACACCGCTCATGGCCTCGACAAAAAAGCGGGAATCCTCTTCTTCCGCATCTATGTCCTTTTGGGCCTTTTTCCGAGGCCTCTCAGGGGCGGTCCGCCTTTCAGGTCTGAGACCGTCGGATCGGCTCAGCGCTGGATTAAAGATTCCAGGTGACTTTTTTTTCGCCTTTTTGAGGCCTTTTTTCTTTTTTCCGCGGGCCATTAAACAATTCTTTGTTCTAATGAAATTAATAAGTTATAGAATGAACTTGAAATATATAACAGATAAAATATTATGTGTCATCTCCAAAAAAGCACTCGCCGGGATCTTGCGGCCTGTTTGAAGGGATATGGAATATCCTGTCCATACTGAAAGGCGGGACAAAATCCGCCCTGCCTGAAAAAGCGGGGTAAATGCCGTAATGAGAGAAACTCAAAGGATACCTGAAACTGTGGAGTCAACCGGCTTCACGCCCGGTCATACATGGCCGGGATTCTTTACAAAAGGGATAAAACATGGCAAGAATAGATGATTATAAAAACGCGTTAAAACTGGGGAAGATGGAACTGAAGGGACTTGATCCGGCTCAAATTGCCGAGTTCAGCGGTTCTGACTTCAAGGCGAATCCGGAAGGAAACGGTGTCCTGGGTCTTGATTTTCTGAACAGGCGGGTTGACCTCTCTTTTCCTGAAATGAACTTTTCCCATGCCGATTCAGGTGAGGAGGTACCGCTCCAGGAACAGGTGCTGATACTTCACTATCTGAAAGGGGCGAAAGGGTCACAGCCGTCAGGGAAATGGGTCTCCTATCAGGATATCCCTGACGGAAGGTTTTATCTCGACGCCTTTCTGAGAAGGGCGAAGATCCCTCTGGTGCAGGTTTTCGGACGGAATCCCGATCTGCTTGAAAGGCTTGCCGCCGAGCGATACGGCGCAAGGCCTTTTGAACATGGGGATGTCTCATCGTGCCTTGATGCATTTGCAAAGGTCCCTGTAGCCCTTATCATATGGAGAGGGGATGACGAATTTCCGCCCGAAGGAAATATCCTTTTTGACAGCAGTATCTCCGGTATCCTCTCTGCCGAGGATATCGCGTGGCTGGCCGGGATGATCGTTTATCCCCTTATAGGAATGTCAAAGAATATGTAATGATTGCTGCTTAGCTATGTGTTTGCTCCTTATTCAGGCGCAAAGATCATGAACAGGAGAAGGATTTATGAATGACGGTAATGTACTGGTAGGGGTCATTATGGGGAGCACCTCGGATTCTGAAATGATGAAGGGGTGCATGGATGTACTCAATGAACTTCAGGTGGCACACGAGGTCAAGGTGCTTTCGGCACATCGTACGCCTGATCTTACAAGAGAGTACGCCTCAACTGCGGCAAAAAGAGGTGTAGAGGTAATCATAGCCGGTGCCGGGTGGGCCGCGCATCTGGCAGGGGCCATAGCGTCCAATACACTGCTCCCGGTCATAGGGGTTCCTATCGATTCCTCTCCCTTAAAGGGTTTTGATGCCCTGCTTTCAACGGTGCAGATGCCTCCCGGAATACCGGTCGCTACCGTATCGGTTGGAAGCGGGGGAGCCGGAAATGCGGCCGTGCTTGCCGCGCAGATCCTCGCGCTCAAGCATCCTTCCATCTCCGAAAGGCTCAAGGCATACCGGCAGGGTATAACCGATAAGGCGGCCCAAAAAGTGAACTCTCTTGACGGGTAAAAAAGATGGGCCGAGTGATTAATATCGGCTCCTCAGCCGATTTCACAGGGGCGATCGAACGTGCCGGGGATGTACTTCGTAAAGGCGGGCTTGTGGCATACCCTACTGAGTCGTTTTACGGGCTGGCAGCCGATGCAACAAATTCAGAGGCAGTAGAAAGGCTCTTCGCAGTCAAAAAAAGGGGAACCGACCGGCCTGTCCTGATCCTTATACCTTCCGCTGATCTGCTTGAAAGATACGTAACCGATATCCCCGACGTGGCGGCCGGATTGATCGAGAGATTCTGGCCCGGAGGTCTGACCCTGGTCTTTTCGGCCGGAAGAGAAGTCCTGCAGGTTCTTACGGCAGGGACCGGCAGGATAGGGATAAGGCTTTCAAGCCATCCTGTGGCAACGGCCCTTGCCGGCAGCCTGGGGGCGCCTATCACGGGCACCAGTGCCAATATATCCGGTTCACCTTCATGCAGCAGCGCGGAGGAGGTTGCCCTGTGTCTTGAGGATAAGGTGGATCTGATCCTGGACGGAGGAAAGACCGAAGGAAAGACGGGATCGACCGTCCTTGATGTGACCGTGAGTCCTCCCCTGATACTTCGAGAGGGAATGGTGATGCGTGAACATCTGGAGGATTTTTTGTAATCGGATTTCCCCTGCCGCTGAGATCCTGGTTTCAGAGATGCCTCGGCTCATCCTCAGCGGCACCTGTATCCCCTGATCTCCTGTCGGGGCAGGTCCGGGGTTCCGATGTTTAGATTTTTCAAGTTGAATTCAAAGAGGTAGCGATGTCATATAAGTATTTTTTGAGATACTGTTTTGTCCTTTTTTTTCTTTTTTTATGTGTTCCCGCCCCCTGTCGGGCAGAGAGCGCTTCAGAGGATTTCAGGCTCGATGTAAAGGATTTTACACTTGATAACGGCATGCTTTTTTTGGTTGTGGAGCGCCACACCACCCCCCAGATCGGGTGCCGGGTAGCCATACGAGCGGGTTCGGCCCTGGAGGAATCGGGAAAGACCGGGATCGCGCACCTTTTGGAGCATATGATGTTCAAGGGTACGAAGAATTTCGGCACCCTTGACCCTGAAAGGGATCAGGAGCTTCAGCGTGATATCGAGGCTGCATATCAGACCATCCTGGCCGAAGAGACCAGGCGTGACCCTGACAGGAATCTTATCGGGAAAAAGCTTGATGAAATGGCCCGGCTCCGCAAGGAGGTGCAGGAGATATATGTTCCCCAGGCCTTTTCCTCCCATCTTGAAAGAAACGGCGCCTTCGGGGTCAATGCCTTTACAAGCAAGGATCAGACTCAATTCACCATGTCTGTCCCCTCCGACATGATAGAGCAGTGGTTTTCAAGCGTGAGCGAACAGCTCTTCGAGCCCTCCTGGAGGGAATTCTATGTGGAAAAGGAGGTGGTTCAAAGGGAGTGGGCCTTCAGGTATATCAACAACCCGGCGGGTGCCGCATGGCTTGACCTGAGCGCGACCGCATACAGGGCTCATCCTTATCGTAATCCGACCATAGGGTGGAGATCCGATATGGCCGGGTACAATACCACCGATGCGGCCGGATTTCATTCCAGATATTACAATCCGGCCAACGCGGTCTGTGTCCTGGTAGGCGACCTTACCGTGGATCAGGCAAGGCCCCTGGCGGAGATCTATTTCGGCAGATATCCGCACGGCAGAAGGGCGCCAGAGAAAGTTACGGCCGAACCCGCGCAGGAGGGGGTCAGAAGGAGCATAAGGTATCTGAAGGGTGCTCGCACCCCTGAGGTGAGGATAGGTTTCCATGCGGCCGGCATGGGGACAAAGGACTTCTACGCCCTGGACGCCTTGACCATGGTCCTGAGCCAGGGCCGCAGTTCAAGGATCGAGAGCGGTATCCTGAACAAGGGGCTTGCCTCCTCGGCCTGGGCCTACAACCCGGACAACCGTTATGGGGGGATGTTCATACTGGGAGGCTCGCCCAACGAACCTGAGGCGCTGAAAAAACAGGGGCTCAATGAACAAGAAAAGAAAACGGCCTATGTCAGGGCCTGTGAGGAATTTGAAGAGATCCTTCTGAACGTTGCAAAAGATATCAGGGATAATCCTGTTACCGATCGGGAACTTTCAAGGATTAAAAAACTCAATGAGCTTGATTTTATTGAAAACATGCGAAGCAACGAGACATTGGCCGGAATACTGGCCACCCTTGAGGTTCAGGCAGGGTGGCGATACCTGAACGGATATCTTGAAGAGATGAAAAAGATTACTCCCCGTGACATAGGGAGGGCCGCGGAAAAGTATATCCGCAGAGATAATATGACGGTGGTCTATGTCATCCCGGGGGGCAGACCGGAAAAAGCCCCTGAAAAATATGAAGAGATCAGGACCGCAACAGGTTCTGCCGCAAAAAGGCTTTCAAGGCCTGAAAACTTCGAGAACAGGTCAATCTATCCTACGCCGTCAGGCTGGAGACACCCCCTTTCTTTTGAGAGAAGACCTGACAAAATAGAATACCCAAAGGCGGATTCATTTGATATTTCGGGCGCCAGGATTTTTTATCTGCCGGACAAGGAACTCCCCCTGGTGGACATGACATTCCTGATAAAGGCGGGAAGTGTGGATGTCAAGGAGGCCAAAACCGGCCTGACCGGACTGCTTGAGCAGTGTATGATCAGGGGGGGAACAGAGGATTACAGCCCCGGTGAGTTTGCAGCTGCCCTTGATGCGCACGCGGTGGACCTTTCCTTTACGGTAGATGAAGAGGTAACGACCCTGCGGTTCACGGCGCTCAAAAAGGAGTGGAAAAAAGGGCTTGAACTCCTGGGAGGCCTGATTTCAAGACCTGCCTTTGACGCGGATCTGCTCGATGTCGTAAAATCTCAGGCCGTAATGAGTCTCAAGAGACAGGGCGGAGATGCGGAGGCCGTGTCGGCGCGAGAGAGGGATTCCTGGCATTTCAGGGGACACCCGTACGGCAGGGATCCCCTGGACGGCATAGAAAGCATCCCCGATATTACCAGGGCGGATCTCAAAGGGTTCCACGAAAGATACTTCGTGCCTTCAAACATGGTCATCGCCGTATCGGGCGACATCGACAAGGCGGATTTGAGCAAAGAGCTTGAAGGATTATTGTCGGGCCTTCCGAAAAGACGGGCACCCTTGAGAAAACTGGATGAACCGGAGGATACTCCTCCCGTGCTTGCATTCATAGATAAGCCGGGGCAGGTTCAGTCACAGGTCAGGTTTGTCCTTCCGAGTGTCAAAAGGACTGATCCCGATTACTGGAAAATAAATCTCCTGGCCGATATATTCGGCGGAAGCGATTCTCTCCTTTATACCAGGCTGCGCGATGATCTGGGCCTGGTCTATTCCTCATGGTTTTATCAGACCTATAAGTGGAAGGCGGGAATCCTGGCAGGTTATATGGGCTGCAAGGGAGACAAGACCTCACAGGCCATAGAGGAGACGGTTCGGATAATGAGGTCTCTGAGAAAAGAGGTCCCCGCGGACGCGGTTGAACAGAAGCGGCTCGACGCGTTAAACAGCTTTGTCTTTAATGTGGACAGTCCTGAAAGGCTTGTGGAGGCCTATGCAAAGTATCATATGAGAAAGGAGCCGCTTGATACGCTCGGGAGGATTCAGGATTCCTTTTTAAGTGCCGAGCCTGAAGAGCTGAAGGAGCTGGCGCAACGTTTTCTGAATCCGGATCGACTTCAGATCTTTATCGTGGCGGATGGAAATATCCCGATCAAAAGGCAGGCGCATGAAAAGACAACCCTCAGACAGGATCTTGTCGCCCTTTCAAGTGAGCTGGGCCTGCCTTTTAGGGAACTGGCGCTGAGATAATACACCCTTAGAGGAACAGGTCGAAGGAGCGGATTCAAGGGCAGCAGGGGTATGCAGGAAAAAAAGGTGAACCGGAAAGTTGCGGAACGAAACCGAATGCTCGGGACAAAAGCGGTTATTTTTATTCTCTTCATCTTTTCTCTGATGAGTGCGTCCGGGTGCGGCAAAAAGGCCTATGTGCGGCTCCCGCCCCCTGAAAGACATGTAACGGCGGTTTCAAGGACAGGTTATTCGATCCAGGCGGGGGCCTTTTCAGATCTGCAGAACGCGGTCAGGCTTGTGATGTCTCTCAAGGAAAAGGGCATAGACGCCTACTATTTCATGCATGGCTCGGGACTCTATAAGGTAAGATTCGGGGATTTCGCGGGAAGGGAAAAGGCCTTGAAAAAGGCTGCCGATCTTAAGGACATGGGTGTCATATCAGCCTTCTTCATCGTGTCGCCGAACGATTACGCGGCCTCCGAAACAAAGGGGTTCAGCGAAGGCCGCCTCAGGCGGGAGCTGGTCAGGACGGCGGAAAGCTTTATCGGCATCCCATACAGGTGGGGAGGTTCATCCATGTCCGGAGGGTTTGACTGCAGCGGGCTTACATCGGCGGTATATCACCTCAACGGGCTTTCCCTTCCCAGGACGAGCCGCGAGCAGTACGGCAGGGGGGCGGCGATAAAAAGGAGGGAACTGAAAAAGGGGGATCTTGTATTCTTTGCGACCGGATCGGGTAAAAAGGTGTCTCATGTGGGCATATATACCGGAAAAGACAGCTTCATACATGCGCCGGGCAGGAACAAGGATATAAGGCAGGACCGGATCTCCAGCGCCTATTTCAGTAAAAGGTATGTGGGGGCAAGGAGATACATTTAGACGGGTGCTGCGGGAAAAGTGCCTGTAAATCGGAGCGGATAGAGCTACCGGAATTAAAGGCGCGTGAATGTACGGGGTCGCAATCCGTCCCCGTTAAGGGGAAAACGAACGCCCCGCCCTTACAGGGCCGGGATCTTTTGCTTTCGGGGTGAGTTCCATGATTGAACAGGTAAGAGCGGCTGTCGAAAGACTCAAGGGTAAGGCCCATGTAACCCCTGTTATGACGTCAAAGACGCTTGACATGATGACCGGGTGCGAGGTGTTCCTCAAGTGCGAGAACTATCAGAGGATGGGCGCCTTTAAATTCCGCGGGGCCTACAATGCCATGAGCAGGCTTTCGGAAAAGGAAAGGGGCAGGGGGGTGATTACCCACTCATCAGGCAACCATGCCCAGGCGGTGGCCCTGGTGGGAAAGATACTCGGCATAAAGACCACGGTGGTCATGCCTGTGGACGCGCCTTTGATAAAACGCTCGGCAACAGAGGGTTACGGGGCAGCAGTCGTCGAATATGACCCTGAAAAGGCCACACGCGAGGAGATATCGGAGAGCCTTGGAAAAGAAAAGGGTCTCACCCTGATTCCCCCATATGATCACATAGACGTGGTAGCGGGACAGGGCACCTCGTCTTTTGAACTGTGGGAAGAGGTTAAAAGGCTCGATACTCTCCTTGTCCCCTGCGGAGGGGGAGGCCTTCTGAGCGGTTGTGCCATAGCCTCAAAGGCCTTTGATCCTTCATGCCGGGTAATGGGAATAGAGCCTGAATGCGCAAACGACGCGACCCTCTCATTCCGCTCCGGCGTGCTTCACACAGTCAAAAACCCACCCACCATAGCAGACGGGACCAGAACCCCTTCCCTCGGCAAGCTGACATTTCCCCTTGTGATGGAGTATGTGGACGCGATGGAGACGGTCTCTGAGCAGTCCATTATGGAGGCGGTGAGGTTTCTTTTCTTCAGGATGAAGATGGTTGTGGAGCCCTCGGGCGCGCTCGGTGTGGCAGCTCTTCTGAGCGGCCGGGTAAAAGAGGCCGGGAGAGCGGGCGTGATAATAAGCGGAGGCAATATCGACGGGCCGACCATGACAAGGATACTTAAAGGCGATGGCGCGCAAGGTTGAAAACATAATAAAACTGCCCAAAGACAGGGTCAGGATACTGTTCGAAGACGGCCTTTCCCTGACGGTTAGAGAGGAGGCGGCATCGGGGATCATAAAGGGTGATGAGTTGAGCAGGGAAACAGGGGAGGTCCTGAGAATTGAGCAGGAACTGCTGGATGCGTGGGACAGGGCCCTCGGGTTTATAAAATTCAGGCCGAGGAGCAGCCGTGAGGTCGTTAATTATCTGAGGGGCAGGAAATACCCGGAACATGTGATCGATCAAACGGTTGAAAGACTGTCAAACGATAAAATCCTGGATGATGAGGCCTTTGCCCGTTACTGGGTCAATAACAGGGAGCTTTTCAAACCAAGGGGTATCCACGGCCTCAGGTGGGAACTTAAACAGAAGGGTATACCGGATGCTTTTATAGAAGGGGCCCTTTCCCTGGTCGATGAAGAGGCCTCAGCCTGGTCGGCGGTTGAGTCCCGCCTGAAGGTGTGGAAAAGACTTGAAAAGATGGTTTTCAAGAAAAAGATGGTCTCCTTTCTCATGCGCAGGGGGTTCAGCTATGAGATCTCGGCTGCGACCTTCAACAGGGCGTGGACCTCCGTAAACGACCGGCCGGAGTCGGGCATTGATCCTCCGGCATTTGATTGATTATGAATTTGTCATGAACAGAGCCTTCAAAATATCCCTGCTTGTTTTTGCTGTTCTGTTTGCAGCCTTAATGCTTCGGCCCTCATCTCCTTCCATAAGAAACAGTGAGCCTGAAGGCGAAAACATCATATGCTTCGGAGACAGCCTTACATCCGGCACAGGCGCGTCTGACGGGATGGATTATCCGTCCCAGCTTTCCCGGATGCTATCAATTCCGGTCATAAACGCGGGGGCTGCAGGGGATACCACGGGAAAGGCGTTATTAAGGCTTGAAAGGGATGTGCTTTCACGTTCCCCTAAGATAGTGCTTATTACCCTTGGGGGAAATGATCTCAAAAACAGGGTGCCGAAACAGGAGGCCTTTGAAAACCTCGGAAAAATCATTGAATCGATTCAGGAAAAAGGGGCGCTCGTTGTGGTGGGGGGGCTGGATTTCAAGATGTACGGCAGGGGATTCGGCGAGCAGTACCGGAAGGTGGCAGAAGAGACAGGTTCGGTGCTGATAGAAAACGTATTTGAGGGGATAATGGGTGAAAAGGCCTTAATGAGCGATCCGATACATCCCAATGATAAGGGATACACCGTAATGGCGGAAAGATTTAAAGAGGCGATTGAGCCGTATATCTGAGCCGTTACAGCCTGATAAATACATTATTTTTTACATTCAGACAGAGAAGGCGGAAAGATATGATAGTACAGGTATACGAAATACAGAAACCGGAAGAGGCTGAGCAGTGTATCGAAATCGGTGTTGATCATGTGGGCTCGGTTCTCCTGCATCAGGACGAATGGCGCCTGCCCGAGATAAGGGACCTGGTTAAGCTGTCATCAGGAACAGATGTTAAAAACAGCCTGATCCCCCTTTTCAGGCATGCCGACACCCTTTACAGATGCATTGACTATTACCGGCCCGATTATATCCATTTCTGCGAGAGCCTCACCGACGAAAAAGGGGGCAAACAGGACCTTGCGCCCTGGATCGACTATCAGCGGGAAATGAAAAAAAGGTTCCCTGAAGTCGGTATCATCCGTTCCATACCGATTCCTGAAAGCGGGGCAGGGGATGAATTTCCGACCCTGGAGATAGCCGGGGCGCTTGAACATGTAAGCGATATCTTCCTTACCGATACCTGGCTTGGAAAAGAGCCTGTGGAGGGCTACATCGGGATCACAGGGAAGACATGCAATATTGACATGGCAAGGGAACTTGTGCGTGCAAGCGGCATCCCGGTAATCCTTGCAGGCGGGCTGGGTCCTGAAAATGTGTTTGACGCGGTCAGTGATGTGAAAAGCGCGGGCGCGGACAGCTGCACCGGGACGAATCTGCATGATGAAAAGGAGGGTTCACTCAGATTCAGAAAAGATTTTTCCAGGGTAAGGGAGTTTGTAGCCGAGATCAGGCGCGCCTCAGAGGCACTGGCTCAAGAAGAGAAAAGGCTTGCAAATGAACTCGGCCGGTTGAAGGATGAGCTGGATGAAAGGGAAAGGGCGCTTCCTCCACACTCAGTTAAGCCTTACCAGTTGATCGCCATTGAAGAGCTTGAAGAAGAGGTGGATCTCAAGGAAAAGGAGTTGCTGAAACTCAAATGGGCAACGGGGAAATTTGAGCGCAGCTGATATGTAAGGAATCGCCCCTCTTTCATGCCGGGCAATCAAATGGACGAGGCCTTTAAAGGAACCTGAGTTTACGGGAGAAGATGATATATGAAACTTTCCGGAAAGCTGTGGCATGCCAACCGCGACATTGCCGAGGCATGTCTGGCTCACCCCTTTATAAGGGGGCTGGCCGCGGGAGACCTTCCGCGTAGCTGTTTTTCCTATTATGTAAGCCAGGATTCCTTTTTCCTTAAGGCATTTGCCAGGGCCTATACCATTGCAGGCGCCAAATCGCCCGACTGGGAAGGCTTTTGCTCGCTGCACGGCCTGGCTGAAGGCGTGCTGGAAGAGCTCAGACTGCACGCCTCATACGCGGCCAGGTGGGGGGTGGAGATAGAGGATGTGGAACCTGAGGCCGCAACCAGGCGGTATACCGATTTTATCATGGCTGTTGCGTGGGGACACGACACGGGTATTACGGTAGCCGCTCTTAGTCCCTGCATGAGACTCTACTCCTTTCTGGGCCAACAGCTGGCAAAGGAAAATCCGCCTGAACATTCCTATTCCGACTGGATAAAGACCTACAGCAGCCAGGACATAGAAGATCTTGCGGTCAGGCTTGAGGAGCTGACTGACCGTTACGCATCCGATACCCCTCTGCTGAGATCCACCTACAGATACGCCATGGAATGTGAGCACGATTTTTTTCAGGCTGCCTGTGATATACCTGAAAACAAGGGCGGTGCCATAGAAAAATCCGGATCACCTCCAAAAGAGTTGATCTAGATGAAGGATTGGAGGGGGTGCAGGCTGGGAGGGTATCCGCACTTTGCGAATTTTCCGTATAACCGGTAATGAATAACACTGTACGACCAAATAGCTGTCGCTCCGGTGCCGGCACTCTTTCCCCGGCCTTCTCTATACCTTACGGAAAAGTGACCGTATCCCAGGGCTTTTACGGGCGCTACCTTGGCTGATATGGCACCGTGGAACAAAGCCCGGTCTTGCGGCCACTGCTGCTGCCTGTGGTATTTTTTGTGAGATAAGACCGGGGGGAAAGGGCCCCGGCACCTCCGCTCGTTCGTAAGGCAACCAGAGATATTGGAAAACGGTCGGTTGCGTTTTCACGCGTTTTTCGCCAATTAAGCGGAGCAAAGAAACCGGGAACCCTTGGAGCCTTTCTCCCAATTAATCGGGAGAAGAATCAAAAACAGTAAACGCCGTTCAAGGCCGGTTTGCCCATAGCGGCGATTTTGAGATGAGGCGGGAAAACGGGGGTTTTGATCAATGCAAATGGAAGGCGGATCCGGGATCGATTCCTTTTTTTTCAGGGGGCTTCATCCTCTTATATCCATCGGAACTGCCAGTGACAGGTATGCCGGGTGGCTGGGACAGATATATTCAGAGGGGCGTTATGAAGGACGAATCAGCAGCAGAAAAAAGAAGTTCGGATCGGCTTATTATACCGAGAAGGTGCTTCCCGTTGAAAGCGTTGAAGAATATTTCGAGCATTTCAAGGTCCTGGAACTTGATTTCACCTTTTACTCCCCTTTACTCGACATGGATGGGAACCCCACCAGGACCTGGCATGTCTTAAACAGCTACGCCGGTCATATGAGGGAGGGGAACAGGGTAATCCTGAAGGTACCTCAAGCGGTGTTTGCAAGGAGCTTCAGGCGGGGAAAAGGGCAGGTCGAAAACGAACATTACCTTGACTCCGAGATGTTCATAAGACAGTTCTATGAACCTGCCTGCCTGCTTTTTGACCGGCGGATCGAGGCGTTTGTCTTTGAGCAGGAATATCAGCGTGCTTCACTCAGGCCTCTTCCGGAGGCCTTTGCGCGGGAGCTGGGCCGGTTTTTTGAAAAAATCCCTCAAGACAACAGGTATCATGTGGAAATCCGGACTCAGGCACTCTTGTCAGCCCCGGTTGTCAAGACACTGAAGGATCATGGTATCGGTTATGTCCTGTCTCACTGGACATGGCTTCCCTCTCTTAAAAGCCAGTACAGGCTCATGGGGGACGTCCTTTTTAACAGGTCCGGCAGCTCCGTCATGCGTCTGATGACGCCCAGAGGCATGCGTTATGAAGACGCCTACAAAAAGGCTCATCCGTTTGACCGGCTTGTCCACGGGATGCTAAGCAGTGAGATGATAAATGAGACCGTTGATATAATGAAAGACGCCTTTGAAAATAATGCCGGGATAAATGTCGTAATAAACAACCGTTCAGGAGGAAACGCCCCGCTGATAGCCCGCGAGATAGCCTCAAGGTTCCTTGATATTACGGGGGCCGCATAACACCCCGAATCAAATCATGCCGTAGCCTCTATCTTTTCCTGCTGCCGCTTTTCCGCAAGGGCTGAGCTGAGAGGGTCAATGGTCCATCGCAGCAGGGTGGCGGCCCAGGTAAGCCCCGCACCGAAGCTTACAAGCAGGACGTTGTCACCCTTCTTCACAAGGCCCTCCCTGTAGGCCTCGTCAAGGGCGAGAGGTATGGTGGCCGAGGATGTGTTTCCATACTTGTGAATGTTCGTGTACACACGATCCATTGGGATTTTGAGACTTTTGGCAAGCGCGTGAATTATCCTTATGTTGGCCTGATGGGGCACTACAAGGCTTATGTCGTCACTTGAAAGCCTGTTTTTATCAAGGGCCTCCTCGGAAATGGAGGCCATATACTCGACCGCCCTCTTAAAGAGCCTGTTGCCTTCCATTTTGAGGTGATACGGCTTTAGATCGATATCCTCCAGCGCCTCAGGGACAAATGTGTTGCCGTCCGAGGAATAGAGCAGGTCCCAGTGTGTGCCGTCCGATCTGATATGTGTTGAAAGTATACCTTTATCACTTTCAACGGAATCGATTACCACCGCGCCCGCGCCGTCGGCAAGAAGAACGCATGTGCCTCTGTCATGCCAGTTCACTATACCTGAGAGGCGTTCAACACCTATGACGAGCGCCTTTCGGCAGTTGCCGGTCTGAACCGCGTTGTCTACCGTGGAAAGGGCGTACAGGAAGCCGGAGCATCCGGCGGAAATATCAAAGGCCGCGGCCTTGCAGGCTTTCAATTCCTTCTGCACCATGCAGGCGGTTGAAGGAAACTGACGTTCGGGAGTTACGGTCCCTACCACTATCATGTCCAGCTCTTGAGGCGATACCCCGGACATGGCAAGGGCCTTTATGGATGCCTGGGTAGCCAGGTCGGTTGCGTTTTCATCTTTTGCGTTTGATGATATGCGTCTTTCCTTTATTCCGCTTCTTCTGGTAATCCATTCGTCCGTGGTCTCAACGATTCCTTCCAGGTCCTTATTTGACAATATTCTTTCAGGGGTTGATGATCCGGTGCCGATTATATGGGCATGAGGCATATTTGCTTTGCTCCTTCGATTTGCGCATTTTTGTAACGAAATAATATAAGAAGAAAGCTTCTCTCTGTCAAATTAAATGAGCCCCCAGCATAAGGGGCTCTGTTCAAGAACCGCGATTTGCAGCCTTTCTTCCGGGCCTCTCCGAAGAGTTCCTCCGGTTGAGGCTGCCGGGTAAATGGGCCGTGGTTGTAACCTGTTGGAATTAGAAGTTTATGTAAAAAATGCAATAGGATTCAAGGATTCGAGGATTCGAGGGGGCAGGGTCCGGGTGGGGAGAGGGGCTTTCTGCGTCTTTTGCCTTTCATGTCTTTCCCGCCGATTCATAAGAGCTCCAGAAAAGTCAAGGTGCCTGCGCTCGTTCGCAGAGCAATCAGGGATATGGAAAACGTCCGGTTGCCTTTTCCCGCGTTTCTTGCCTTTCACGTCTTTCTCGCCATAAATGGTAATAATTGACAAAAAGCAATAAAAGTATGAGCATATCAAGCGCCCACTTATTTATGCTTGCCTGCATTAAATAGATATAGCCGGAGGCACCCATGAAATAATCAGACCCCGTTTCTCAAAAAAGAGAGGTGGGGTTTTGTTGTCTATGACGTGGAGTTTTACTAACAAAGCTATTCGGACCATCTTGGTCTGAATAAAGAATCCTTTGCTCCGCTTACGCTTCGCAGCGGGTTCCTAGTTTCACGGGTCAGGTTTCTTCTCGGCTCACGTGCTTTGATTGAGCCCAAAGGGAGAGAAAGGTGGCAAGACTTACTCTTAAGGCTGACAGGCATTGATGTGATGGTATGCCCCCAATGCGGCAAAGGAAGGATGCATTTTAGGAAAGTTATAAATCCATTGCTTGCGAGGGCCTCCCCGTGAACAACCTGGCTATTAGAAAAATCTGGATCACAAACATAAGAGAGCTGGAAAGGCCTATGGGAAAAGAGTGTGCTTAAGCATTAAAAACACCTTTTCCCAGGTCATTAAAGACCGTTGAAGATGGTAGTATGAACTTCCACTGCATTAAAAACGCTGTTCAATCTATCAAAGAGACAAAGATTTATCAGATATCCTTTATAAGAGAACCGATACAATCCCCATAGCATGGGGCGAATCGGCTCAGTCCAACACAATTTTATTGAGAATGCTGCAAAG